>TARA_R110000824_G_scaffold124614_4_pt1 | contig 17107 bp, 29 predicted proteins | sample TARA_R110000824 | Tara Oceans TARA_R110000824 (sample SAMEA4397747) | marine metagenome | biome: Polar Biome; feature: [MES] marine water layer (ENVO:01000295) within the mesopelagic zone...; material: water (ENVO:00002006), including particulate matter (ENVO:01000060) such...
CGAGCTTGTTCGTGTAAGGCGAACGGCGTTACACGGAATTGTTGCAAGAAGAGTGGCATACAGAACCGTCAAGAAAAATACTGATGACAAATAATTTTAATTTGGTGCTGGCAGCCCTAACATTCGTAACTATAACCGGGTTGATAATTATTTTTAGTCCCTACGCGGGCGCACGCGAGCGAGCAGTCGTCGCGGAAGAGAAAGTTCGTGTCCTTGAGGAAGAGCGAGTCGGGTTGGAGACAGAATTCGGACTAGCGGAGCAGGACTATGAACTCCTGAAGGACAGTTTGGACGAGGCCCACGATTCTATAGCAGAAATCAGGGAAGATGCGAAAAACAGGGCCGTAGAATCCTCTGTAGCATTCGAGGAGAATGTCCTTATACTCCGTGATAGCCTAGAAGCCTATGATGGCTTAGGAGCGATCCTAGACACTCTCAGGGCATCGCATCTCAGAGAGGTGTCTGCATACCAGGAACAGGTAGAAATACTGGAAGAAGAGAAGGCTTTGCTGTGGAAAAGAGTCGAAGCTACCGATTCGATGTGGATGATGGAGCAAAGAATCAACGGTGCGCTCCGCCGTGAGATCGTAGCACTCAATGTAGAGGCTGATGCGTGGAAGGAAGTTGGGTCGCCAGGATTACTTCGGCGTATTGGTGGGGCCACACCCTATGTTGCACTAGGTATGATTGGGGGGTTTCTTATAACCCGTGGAAACTAGAGGTAAGGGCGTTCCCGAATTCTCTCAGTAGTCCAGTGCGTGTGCCCCGCAAGCCATCCGTACTTGACTCCGTACCTGACTCCAACCATTAGGCATACGCTCAGTAGCATCACTGTCCCTAGTAACTTGCCTTTTTTCATAGTCTAACCTTTTCCTAAAAAGTATGAGGGCACCACCTGCCAAGGCAGGTTTCAACATGGTCGTTTAAGTTGGTCTACGGAAAGGATGTGCCGCAGCCGAACCCCTCATGTTGTTTCTAATCTACCAAGGAAGCCCGTCGTCTGACTCCTGCTCCTGTTCCTGTTCCTGTTCAACTTGCGGCTCAGGCTCTGGGGCCTTTAGGCGTTCAAGCTCCAAGCGGAAGTTTTTGTAGGGCATCCCTGCCTTGGAAGTGCGTTCCCACATGGCTACACGGAGGACGGGCATCATACCCGTCTTGGCCCGCTCGACCATGACCTTGAGGAATTCCCTTGTGAATTCAATCTTGCCCACCTCAGATGGGTGGCGATCAGTCTTTGCAAACTTATTCTTAAATACGGCAAAGTCGATCTTCGGTTCGTCAGCATAATCAGGCATCGTTCTGCTCCTCTGCTTTCGCATCATTTAGTTTGATTACTGTTTTCCCTGCTTCCTTCAAGATCTTTACCAACCTTACTGCCTCCTCGTTGTCATCGTTCTTGATCGCCGTCTTGATCTCAAACTTGAGGTTTACATCCGGCTCCCATCCACGGTTGAAGAGATCCGTAGCGGTTTCCGTCAGCTCTGGAATATAATTTTTCTCGTCTTTCTTTTTAGCGGGCGGCTTCCTTTTGGGCCGACTCTTTTTGGGTGGTTCCGGTGACACGGGTGACACCCCATTGTCGGAAGCTTTAGGGGTATCCTCTCCGGCATAGATATAGTGCCCAAGACCAAAGAGAGCGAAGCACTTCGTCAGGCATCGCATCCGTGCATCTGATATGCTTCTGCTGTCAGCGTTCGCTATGGCCTTGTGCCTGTAATCCATGACCGGAAGCCACATGTCTCTCGTCACCTCACCTATCGTGACTGAGCAATTCACCATCGAAGATCCACCTGGGTAGACCTGGATATCGTGCATGATTCCGGCATCGTCACGCTGTCCATGCCACTTAACATCAAGGTCTGGGTAGTGTTCCATCATCACGCCCCATGCCCATGCCCATGAGAGGTATGTCAGCCCCCCACGATCCTCCGTGTGTGCGGATACGTCTACCTTCGACAGCGTATCCCAAATCTGTTTAGCTGTCGGACTCTTTGCTGTTGCCATTTGTCTCCCCTCCTAGTTTTAGATCTGTGTTCATCCACATGTTACAGGGATGCGAGGTAGGTATACTTCCTGTTACCTCTTTTGTGATTGTAAATATCTTCTATATGTCTCAGGGCGTTTGTCCACTCTTTCGGCTTATCCTCAAGAGGACGGCATAGGTTGGGGTAAGATTCCACTTGCGTTAAGAACACTTGTGGATCAAAGGCCTCGTTCTCGCTCTCAATATGCTCGCTTCTATAGTGAAGCAAGTAGTGTATGCTACAAAGGTATTCTCTGGTTCTCAGATGTATAAAACGATTTCGGTGCAACCTGCCGTTTGAATTGTATGTAGTCCCCGCTCGCTGACGGGGAAGAACCGAAAAGATTTTCATAAGATAGTCTAAGGTGGTTACGCCCTTTGACGCATTGGTTAGATCTATCTCTCCGTTCCTGAAAATCACACTCAGTTTGTTTTCTGTCTGAGTACCACGATTCCAGGGGTTGGAAGCGTGACGCAAAAACGCATTTTTTTCCACGCTGTCTCTTCCGCACATCAGACCAAGCATGGAAGTGAATACGATACGGTATGGCCCACCAGTTTTTACCGTTACCCCCAACTCATCAAGCGTTTTATCATAATGCTCGTATAAGTTCTGGAATTGTATGTAGTCTCCCCTTCCATCTTCTACATAAAGTTTCATGTAGTCTGGAAGGGTGTGGGGCTTTTGTCCTGTATTCAACTGGCGTATTACTTGAGTAGGGACGATGTCTCCTGTCAGCCTTAGAAAGACTACTGGAAAGCCGCCAGCTTTCGCTGCCTCAAGCCTGTGCTGACCATCTAGTACCTGGTTTTCTTGGTCAACGACAATTGGTACAGGATAGAGCCTTTCGTTGAATGACCGCAGTAGGTCTTTAACTTTTACTGGATTGATGTTTCGGTTGCCCGCATAAGGCTTAAACATCTCATAATCTCTTGTCTCATACAGCGTTGCTACTCCTGTCGGACTCTTCGTTGTTTCCATTCTGCTCTCCTCTCCATTGTGGACAAAATTCTGATACATCGCACCACGATTCACAGCGAATGAATTTAGGTTCTTCATCTACCACCGTGTAGTGGCCCTTCTTCTGCTTGTTGATCCAAGCGGCGGCATTAGCCAGTGAGTCGTACTTTTTGGTTTTTCCTGTATTGGAAACCACCTTGTACCCACCACGCGCCCACCTTTCTTCATTGGTACACGGCGCAGTACCCTCCGCCATATGTATAGCCACTCGTTCGTTTACATAATCGTCCTGTACTTTCGGTAGCCACAGTGGGACGGGGATCACAACAATCGGACTGCTTGGATAGTTCCTGGATCTCTCGACCTTGGATATATGCCAATCCCTGCAAATTGCAACGACAGTCAGGCTCGTAGCTTCTATATCGTTCTGCCTGAGAAGCCACGCATACAGATTCAATTGACTTTCCCAATCCTTCTTGAGCGATTGTCGCACCGTGTACTCCGAAGTGACTTTGTAATCTGTTATCGCTCCGTCTTCCAAGAGATCAATCGCACCTGAGATTTTCACACCGTAGGTGTGCTCCGCAAAATATCTTTGTTCTGCGTTATCGGGATTGTTTGCTTCCAGTACGCTGTGTACTCCTGTTCCCAACAATTTCCACAACCAGTCACGAACATCTGAACTCAGCTTGTCTTCATGCCTCTTTCTCAAGCGAGCTATCTGGGGTGGCTGAATCAAACCAGTAACACTGAAGTCGGCATCTCCCATTGAATACGAATCATTCTGGGCGGCTCTTACAAAAACATCAGGTGCCCCATGCTCATTGGTTATAATCATTTCAAGCCCCACCTTTTCTTTTTGGCGGGACTTGGCTCGACTCTCCAAATTCCAATTCCGTATTCTGTTTTACGAACACTGTATTTTTTGTTTAGTTTTTTTGATTCTCTCCAGACATAGCTTCTGACTGACGAGAGGATCTTTACTCTCTCCTCATCTGAGGTTGGAATTTCAATCAAGTCACCTACCGCTACTGTAGCCAGAGGTAGGTCGCCCCATTTATGGGGCTTGGTAGTGAGGGGTGGTACCCCCACTCCCTCGTAAACCCTGAATCTTTTTGTATCTTGTTGCACTGTAAACCTCCAAGTGTTATCCTGCTGGGTTCGGAGATAGGGGTAATGATAATCCACCGACTAAAGAAACGCAAGCCAGTTGACAACGATCCGAGCATACTTACTATATACGGCGAACCCGCATCTAAATCTAACTCTAGACGTTTAGTTTCCATAGGTGGAAAACCCAGGTTTATCAAGAGTAAGAAGGCACTTCAGTACGGTAGAAATTTTGATAAACAGTGCCCAATTCGTAGGGAACCGTTTGTTAAGAAAGAAGACTTAGCAATAGCTATAAAGATCTACTATAGAACTAGAAGACCAGACCTAGATGAATCACTAATCTTAGATTTATTACAGGGTAGAGTGTATGAGAATGACAGGTCTATCAAATCTAAGTTTATCGAACATGGTTTAGATAAGGAAAACCCAAGGTCAGTAATAGTTATTAGTGGATTAGATAATAAGGACTTGGTTAGAACGACTTTATTAGAACTAGTTAGAGAGGAGGAGGATGAATGCAACAAATAGCACCTGAAATCAAAAGGTTGGCTACCAATCTCAGGGCAGGTCAACACAAAAAGCAGTGCCCTCAGTGTCAGGATGATCGCAGTAAGAACAGAAAGGATCGACCTCTCTCCATTAGGGTTGATGGCACCGGAGTTAAGTACAGATGCCACCACTGTGGAGTCGAGGGTGGTTGGGTATACGATAATGATTCCGATTTCGATATACCGGAGGTTCTTCCATCCAAACCTATCGCTCTCATCAATAGGAATGGAAATGACGAGGCGTTTGAATACCTTAGATCTAGGCACATTGCCGAAGAGGTTATCAAGAACTACACCATCCTCAGTACCTATCGTTTCAATGGCAAGACGGTCCCTGCTGTCGGCTTTCCGTATCGTGACGGAGAAATCGTCAATGCCGTGAAGTGGAGGTCGGCTGACGGCTCTAAGAACTTCAGCCAAGAAAATGTATGTGAGGATTTTTATAATCTGGATGCTTACGTCGATGGCAATGACATCCTCATCTGTGAGGGTGAGTTCGACGCTTGTGCTTGGCTGAGTTGTGATCTTCCCGAAAACCTGACTGTCCTCTCCATACCCAATGGTGCCCCACCAGTGGTGAAGGATGGAAAGATTGATCCAACGGAGGATAATAAGTTCAGATATATCTGGAGGGCGGAGCGGCAGCTTGCGGCAGCCCCAAGAATTATTTTGAACTGCGATAATGATGGACCTGGCACCGCTCTGCAAAAGGAGATTGTTCGTAGAATCGGTAGCACCAAGACTTGGATCGTAGATCTTGGGAAGTACAAGGATGCGAACGATGCGTTGAAATCCGAAGGCCCAAACTATCTCGAAAACCAAATCGACAAATGTAAAATGATGCCGATTATCGGTGTCTATACTGTCGATGACATCTTCGATTCTGTCATGGATCTCTACGAGAATGGACAGATCAAGGGTGCGTCTACCGGATTCGCTTCGCTTGACGAGTACATGCAAGTGCCACTTGGTATGCTGACCGTGGTTACTGGCTTCCCTGCTAGTGGTAAGTCCGACTTGATTGACCAGATCTGCGTCAACCTGGCGAGATCCCACAACTGGAAAACAATTTTTTGTTCGTTCGAGAAGCCCGCTGATTATCACTACGCCCAGATAGCGCAGAAGGTTGTTGATCGTCCGTTCTTTGTTGAGAGTGGAGCCAACCGAATGTCCCAAGAAGAAGTTGAGTACAGTAAGCAAGTTATAAAGGACAACTTCGTCTTTATGAATAACCGTAGCGGTGGTGCTACCGACATCGACAGTATTCTTTCCAAGGCTTCTGAATGTGTGATGAGATATGGGTCGAGGATCTTGGTTATCGACCCCTATAACTACATTCATATGAAGAAGGGTGGTCGAGAAACGGATGTCATCAGCCAGATGCTCACCAAGGTTCAGCAGTGGTCTAAGAATCACGATGCCCACACCTTCTTTATCGCCCATCCTGCTAAGATTAACTCCGAAAGACGAACAGGTAATAAGGTGGTGGTCACCGGAATGGACATCTCAGGCTCTCACACTTGGTTCAGCAAGGCAGACATCGGACTGACGGTGTGGAGGCACCCCAACGACGAGGAACCCCCAGAGGCTCACGTTTGGAAGGTGCGTTGGTCTTGGATTGGTAAGCACGGTGCGTGTCCCCTCCATTACGATAAGGTTAGCGGTCGGTGGCACACGTTCGGTCCTGCGTTTGATGATTACGACTGGGACTTTTAGATTGTAGGTTCACAGCTTTTAGGTCGCACCAAACACTCGACTGTGGTGCATGGTACGAATGGCCCCTGGACCCTCAAAGTTAATCAGTGCTTTGTATATCCTTTTCTGTGCTTCGGCTAATGCTTCTTCGTATGCACCAGGGTCAGCACTTTCCTCCCCATGAACGGCCCCTGCTACATAGTCTACAGAAGGGTCCGCAACGGCACACAGTTTGACGAGATTTCTAACAAGCCCATTACTAAATGATCCTAACAGCGCATCAGAATATTCTACCATCATCTTCGCTCGCCACATCTGCTGTTTGTTTTGCTTTAGCAGTCTCACCGTGAGTTGCAGAAGTCGGTCGATGTCTTCTTCAGATAAATTTTGTTTTTCCTCTAATGGTATATCTTCAAGAAATTCTGGTCTTCCACCAGATATGGTTGCCATTAGTCGTTCTTGGAAATTACTAAACATGATACTCCCCCTATGTTGACGTAAGTTTTGTAACTACCTACCTTCTCCATACTACGATAGCTCCTCTCTCGTAGTACATGGTGTGATGGGTACTAAAAAGAAAGTGCGTTTCATCCTCGTACTTCGCCCCCAGTGGTCGCCTACTGCTCAGGTAGACCCCTGGGGGTTTTAGTTTAATTCTTCATTATTGCTAAGTGAAATTCTAGCAACGCTTTCTTTAACGACAGCGGTTAGCAATTCTTCTCGTGTGTCGTCGGCTTCAAATATTTTTTCTAAGATTTCTATTTGTTCTTCTGTCCACTGTCTCAGTGTTGGATCTGCATCCACTGTGTCATCATTATCCGCAACATCTATCATACTGGAAAATGCTGCATGTATATGCTTACAGTAGTCTAACATATTCTGGTAGTTGTTAATGGTGGCGTTCGCCAACTGTGATTCATTCTCGTCGGATTCCATTTTCATCCTGTGTCTTTTGAATTTTCTTTTACTGGACATAACTCCCCCTAATAACCAAGCATAAGTGATTGGTAATTGAAGTGTTTCCCAAGCTATCCTTCTTCATGCCGACTCTCCCAACGTGTTGCAACCATAACGTTCTGGCCTCTGCCCGATTTTCCTGGTCGCCTTGAGCCGGACAGCTCTATCAGTCCCTTCTCCTTGAGTGCGGCGTACCTCGCCGTCACTGAGGAATAAGACAGGTTCATGTGTGCCAGTGCCTCGCGCACCTCATCGCTGATCGTACCTTGTGGGCCGAATTCGCAAATCGTTTCATAGACAAGCTGTTCAAGCCCTGTCGTGTCGATTGAATGTGCGGCCTCATGTGATGTCTGCGGATCGTAGGTTCGGGACAGGTTGCGAGGATCTGTTCCGAATAAAGATATTTGGTGTGGATTATTCTCGGCTTCTTCCAGCCAGTCAGGTAGTTCACTCATCTGAATAACATCCTAAAGAAATACAATTATTCTGAATAACAGTTAGGTAATTAGTGATCCTATCGTGGGCCTTGTCCCTCTCCTTGCGAACAAGCTTCTGGTTTATAGGGAGAGCCGCGATTAGCACGGTCACCTCAAAATCAGTGATCAACTCCTCCAATTTTACACGTTGTTTCTCAGTCATTCTTCCTCCAAATCATTACTAGAAGAAGAACAATGAGAAATACTGCTAATGCAGTGGCTAACATTAAGCCTCCTTGTTGGAGATAAGATTTCCTATCCGGGTTAAAATATTTTTTTTCGCAGCCCGCCCGCTGCACTTTCGGTGTGCCATCGGACCATTCATCCCTGCCGGAGAATCCCAGAAGTCCATTACATCGTTGCAATTCATACAACCATAGGCTGAGAACGCTTCACTTTCGCATATGGTTGCAACGACATGGCCGTTTCTTTTGGCTCGCTTGAGTCCCTTGCTCCTTATGCGTTTAGCTTCCTTGGTCCTCATCGTCCCTCCCATTTCCAATCGAATATAAGATGGTTCATCGAATCCTCATCCCATGATGGCCTACCGAACAACTCATCCTCTTTTACTACTATAGAGGACCACGACCAATCGGATGGTGCGATCCCACATTCGGTAATGAACTCTACCTTTTGCTCACTGGTCATGGCGGCGATGTCTTCCTCAATCCTTTCCATGATTTCTTCTTCACCTGGGTGACTCATCTTCCCCCTCCTTCTTAATTATTTTTCCCAGAAGTTCTAATTGTTTTTCCAAACGATCCAGGCTATCTGAGATCTTATCAACTATCTGATGTACTGGCCTTTCGATATGCTTACTCATCTTTTTTTCCAATCAATAATATGAGAGTGAGACATGTTTACCCCATCTGCTAGTTCTATAGAAGTCAGGTTCGCAACCAGACGAGAGCCATAGTACTGGATAGGTCGGCTCGTTCACCTTCACGCTACCATACCCATCGGTCATGTAGACGAGTGCCGTTACTTCCTCGCCATCCTCTTCTATCCTGTTGAATATCGGATCGAAGCTAGTGCCTCCTCCTCCGTGGACATTCAACTCTATACTGTCGGGGCTTGCCCCATCTAGCACTATGTCGTGCCAGATACCGCCGTCTATCTTGTTCTCATGGATGCGTGAATCCACATACGCTACACGGATGATGTTCAGCCCAAGCTCTTTAGCGTATCGAACGATCTGGCAACGATAGTCAGCTAATTCTCTTTTGCCTACTGATGCAGATGAGTCGATACAAACATGGAGTCTCTCTACCTGCTTCTTCGGAGTGGGCAGATATATTTTTTTGTGAACAAATCTTCTGTTCGGTCTGGCGAGACTCTTGTTGGGGCTAGTGTATCTGCTTTGTAACCAATGTCTTATGTGTTCGGATGTACTTGTCTTTCCAATCCGATCCACAATCTTGGTCATCATACCACCCTTGCCTCGACCTACAGATTTCTCCAACAGGGAGGCGTCGGCTATACGCTCATCCAGTTCTTCCTCTGCTTCGATTAAGTCATCGCCTTCTTCTTCGGCATCCATGACATCACCTGGCCTGACCCCTCTGTCAGTACCTTCGGGTGGTTCTTCCCATCCGTTATCCAATAGATCTCTGGCAACTTTCTCGGCTGCCCATCCCCAATATTTTTTGTTGTTCAAACAATTCTTGGGAAGACTAAATGACTTTCCATAATTGTCACTTTGGTAGATCCAACCGTTGATTACATAGTCGGTTGATTCATTCCATAACGTATGGCAACACCATTCAGGTCTACGATACATATGTTTCAAACTGATATGTAAAGATTCGTGTATCATTATTCCCGATACATCACGGTCGGGTAGGCTCTTACAGAAACCAACATTCACTAGAACCTTTTTCCCATCGGTGGCAAACGTGTCTACTTGGTTGCTCGCCTCTATCGGGAGTCCTGCCATCATCATGTAGGTGCCAGGTGCTTCCGAATACAGTCGTGCCCGACTCTTTTTTACACGCTGTACCTGTATCTCTGCTTCAGATTTTTCCCTCATGCTCTCTCCTCTTCCTGATATGAACGTGCAGAATGTGCAGAAAGTCCTGCTGAAGAGACTTCTCGCACATTTAGCACGGGTAGTATCATAGTATACTTCATCTTAAATATATTTTTTTCACGAGCCAAGCACGGCTCCGCGAAAACTATAACCTTAATTTTCTAGGTTTATTGTTTCAGCCATCCATGAATTCATCGAACCTATTCAATGCCGGAGATGCCGCATCTTGAATGTCAGCCAATTCGTTTTTCAATCGGTCCCTCTCTGACGAATCTTTCTGCAACGTTTCTCTTATATCCTTGGCTGAACCCATGCTTCCCACCCTACCTTGGAACTCTCGCATCTTTTCTACCGTTTCGGTCAGCGCATCATCATCAAACATTTGATTGACACTATCTAAAGTATCAGTCAGATCAGATAATTTTTTCCATGTCGGTGCCTTGGGTAGATTGTTTCCCTTCCTCTTATCGGAGGGGTCGGGATCGTACGCCATTCGATCTGCTATATCGGAGGTCAGGTCTATGACTCGTTCGGCCATTGATCCGACTGCGTTGGATATACGCACGGCTTGATCTCGTTGTGCTTCCTCAATACAACTTTCTACGAGGTCATTGGATGCCTTGAGTCTGACATCATTGGTGATGTCGTTGACATCCCACAGCGGATTTAACCTTACATTCCATTCAAATTGTTTTCTCAATTCGTCGATAGGTGGGTAGTATCTTGGGTCATAGGCATCGTTGAGTGCAGTAGGTGCTTCCGCACAAATCATATCCCATTGGGAAAATAAATCTGTACGCTTCAGGTCTTCCCATTCCTGTCGGTATTTGGCCATGCCACTTTCAAATTTCGGTAGCTTGTCAGTGGTCAACAGATACTGACCGCCGGACACTCTCCCGCCATTGAAATTATTTTTAGATGCAGACCATACGATTGTTTCACGTTTCATAAACTCCCTAGCATGACGAGCAGGAGTACGAATCCTCTGCATAATGTTCTTGGGGATAGTGTGTATGACATTTCCATACCTAGAACTATCAATTCCCAAATGATCAGCAGCCCGATCAGCCAATGCTCTATTAGATTTTTTGTCACCTGGGTGCCTGGTGTCAAAGCTCACCAATAAAGCTCCTTCAAATAGTTTCTTCATCCTTCCTCCTCTTAGAAGTAGAAGCCTTGGTTTCTTGAGTAGTGTCGCCCGAACTCAGTTTGGTTCTTCACTTCGGGATTCACTTGCAATGCGATGTGGGTGAAGGTCACCGCACTCTCGTCATCAATCTGCTCCATGAACTTCACAATATTATTATACTGGTATGGATCTTTTTTAACTCGCTTCGCTAACATAACAATCATACTACACAGTGTTTGCCTACCGTTGTGACTGGTATCATTCTTCAGTCGGCTAATCTCATCACGGTGGTTGTCTGGATCACTGAGCATTGCATCAATGTTGCCCAGTCTGCCGAACGCTCTCACCATAGTTTTGAACTCGACGGTAAATTTTTCTCCAAGCATACCCAGCATCATCTGATCACCGGACGCATGTCTCTCAAAGTTAGTACCATTCTTCAGCATCCTATTGAATTTCTCTATGGATCTAGGTGATGCGAACGGCTTCTTACGGGCACTCGAATCGAAGGTCATAATTAAATCTGGGAACCATTTTAGTAGTCCCATGATCTCCGGTGCCAACTCACCATCGTGGTGGCGACAGAATCCCTCGGCTGTCGGCTTCACTATGAGGATCATCGCCCGATTGATTAGATCGGTATGGAAATCGAATGACCCTGCACCATCGGATGCTTGGTTGGACGTAGCCATGAAGTAGGTATCGTCGGGACAAACATAATCCATTCCCAATTGACCTTCATTCATTAGCTGTGCCAGGATCTTGAATAGATCTGGCTTCTTAGCGATCTCCTCAAAGCTCATAAGATTGAAGGGTTCGCGAGGCAAGTGGTCAATCACTAGCCTCTCGTACATGGCCTGATCATCCTCGACTTCCCTAATGTTCGGGAACACGAAGTCTTCAGGCTCAAGGTAAGTAGCGTTGAACATCAGCAACGCATACTCATGTATCGCACGTTGGTATCCTGTAGGTGGGTTCTCAACTATCGTCATCTCAGGTATGCCTAACTTCTTCGCCTTTAATTGGGCTATCCGTCTGGCACACTCTCTGATGATGAAGCTCTTGCCCACCCCAGGGCTACCTACCAGTACGACTGGCTCGTCTACTGGCTCACACTCCACGACAATGTCGGGAACGTCTTGTGGTTCCACCTCTTTTATCATCTTCTCCTCTCCTTGTTGATGATTAAGTGTTTAATGGTGGCGGTCCTGCTCGACCATTTCTACAAAGAAATATAACACATTTTTATTTACTGTTCAATTCCCCTTCGGTTAGTGCGCGTTGTTAATTCGGTTGGTTAGCATAACTATTCACTAGGTTCACCTTCACTGTTCGCTTTGTGCTTTTGTCTAATATCCTCCGCAAGTAGACAGATACTCGGTTACTTTCTTTAACTCAGAAATATTTTTATCTATTCCCTGCTGCCACTCGTCAAGGGTTGGCCATCAGATCCATCCTCCATCTATACAAGTAAATACAAGTTCATTCAGATCTTTTTCGATCTGCTCCAGAACTTCATCCGACTCATGCCTAATCTCATTGCCCTCTTGGTCGTATGCCGGAAGGCCCTGCTCGTAAGCATGAATTCTAAGATTGGAATATAATTTTATTTTATCCACCAGGTCTTTCACTTCTCCATATCCCTCAACAGGATACTTACTTGGAACATTCATCAAACCTCCTCCTTTTTCAGGTAAAGGGACCGCCATCCTCCCCTTTCTTTGCCATCGTTATGGTACGGCCACGCTCGTGCTTCAAACCTTGCGATATCTTCTACCTCTTCTGCCACTGCATCCAAAAACGCCTCGTCGTTATCGAACGAGAATCGGTACTCGCTATTGTATCGGCATTGTGTTGTGCCAAATCTGCCATCGTAATCCACAACGGTATCTAGTGTGCCATCATCGCCTATGGATACAGATTCTCTTGCGTTCATACCTCATATCCTCCTGCGCTTGGGTCATCACGATTCATTCGATAGTTCGATTGCTGACATGGGTAGCACTCACATGTGCGGCCATGCCCATGCACACCATTATCTAACGCAAGATTTCTTTTTATATCCTGGGGTAGCCCGGCTCCCTCGGCGGCACGGTTGGACGTATCCATAAGAAATGTCTTGCCCCTTAGAGGCGATCCTAGATCCCAAATAATTTTATTCGTCATCGTCCAACCCCACGAAGTTCAGTATGGAAGAATCCAGAATCTCGTATTCAACCTCCTCGTATTCCCGTCCGGTAAAGACAAACATATCGGTGTACCAATTGGGATCGTTGGATACGTTGCGCCAAGTTTCCATGAGGATGGCTTCGTCATCGTGTTTCACAATGCACCCCCCAAACCCCATGCCTCACTTATTATGTCGGCTGACTCATGCACCTTCTTGCTACGAAGCACCCTTCCGAATCGTGCATCAAGATTCTCTCGCTCCATGGTGCGTACAGGCTCCGGTTTCGTTTGGCACTTGATCACAAGTTCCATGTACTGCTCATCATTCGTGTCCATACTTTTCTCCTTTGGTTGGGGACACACCCATTAAACATTTAATGAGAACGGATTTTACTATCTCTCTCCTCAGTGAAGGACAAGTTACCAGGGAGTGACTTGTTGAGAGTGTAGGCTCCAGTGGTAGGCATCTCAGCTACCTTGTGGCCCTCCCTCTCCCTCCATGTCTCAACATGGAAGTCTTTGTTGCGTAGGAACTGTCGAGTCAGGTTGTTGGCTCGTACTTGCTCACCTCTGGCCATCATCCCGATATACTCTCCGATCATCTGCTTGCGTAACACGCTACATCCGATGCGCCGTAGGCATGATGGGATTCGTGGCTGACCTGACGACAGTGTCCTCCGCTTGATGCGGATTCTTTTCATCCTCTCCTCTCTGCTCGTTAAGTACTTAATGAGTGGCCTCACCCCCTACCCCCCTGGTGAAGACTCCTTTTTCCTAATATAAATATAACGGATTTTTATTATATATTCAATTCCCCCGTTAGTCATTAAGTATTTAATGGCTACACCCTGGCGACCGTAATCTTTGGTTGGTACACCCTGGCGACCGTAATCTTTGGTTGGTCATTGACGGAGATAATGGGGATATATATCGTGGTGACCATGAAGACCCGCCCCACGATTACACCCAAGCAGAACGCGTTCGCTTCATTCGTGGCCTCCGGTGACAACAACACGGAAGCCTATCGTAAGGCATACGATACCTCCAAGATGAGCGAACAGGTGATACGAAACTCTGCGTTCAAACTCTCCAAGAATGAGAAGGTGAAGACTGCCATCAAGTCTCTGAAGAAAGACACGCAGAAAGAGAGGCGGGCACATCGAAAGCTGACTGGCGACTGGATCATTGAGCAATTGCAGGATGAGGCAGCGAACGACAGGAATCCTGCGGCCAGTCGTATCAGGGCACTGGAATTGCTAGGAAAGAAGATGGGATTCTTTGAGGACAGTACCCTTGTGACGGTGAAGAACCAGTCACCGGAGGAGATAGAGAAGGAACTAATGGAGAAGCTTGGGGCGATCCTTTCTATCGAAGCCTGACAGCATGGGGGTCATCTCATTAAGTATTTAATGGCGACCGTACCCCCTTCGCGGGCGACCGTACCATCCTCGGGGGCTTCTCATTAAGTATTTAATGACGATCGTACCACCCTCGCGCGGGTTGTATCGTTGTAGTCCTGTCCTGTTAAATTTTTTTCCTTACACTACGATAGTTGTAAGGTTAACCTGATAAATTTTTTTGTTTTTTTTTTTTACATTTTTTTATTCTCCCCTGTATTTACGCATGTCGAGTCCGATCATGCTTCTGAGGTTGCGAATCTGTTCTTCTTGTTTGGCTGCGTTCCCTCTAATTTTTAAGTATTGTAGTTCTGCTTGTAAGTATTGGATAACGCGGTTGTGTTGAGCCAGTGGTGGCCCTTGGTGTTGATGAACTTCTTGTGTCCTCATTACAATGTTGCCTAGCTTCTCAACTATGGTGTCAATGTCTTCGTGTAGTCTTTCAGTTTGTGATGGTTTGCTGTGTTTCATAGTCTATCTGCTCTTGAGTCCAAGTTTATCCATGCCATCTAGTCTTTTCTTTTGTTCTGCCTGGTCGAGACTGTCCCAGTCATCGGGCCAGTGTATTCCAGGAACTAATTTGTAGAATCTTGCACGTTGTTCGATGCTTTCGGGGCTGTCACCTTCCGTGGTTGCGAACATTGCGGATACCATTGATGCCATTCTTGCTGTATCAGTCATAGTTTTTTTTTGTATTGGTTTGTGGGGGTACAGACTTTCTCGTCGGCTGTCTTCTAGCGAGTCTAGCCTGTGTCCCCCACTCTCCAAGTGAATTAGGCTATCTCATTATCTGAGTCGATAACATTTTGTAGCTGTTGGTTCCAAGCTGATACTTGGTCCTTGTTTCTAACTACCACATCTAGATTGTATTGAGAGGTTACCTCTGCTCTCATGTCATTACGCTTTTTACTTAACGTAGTTACCTGTCCTTGTGCTTTGTTCAGACCTGAAATTGTTTTTACCCAGTCTGTACATGCTACCTTAGCTAGATTATCTATCTTGGCTGTCATATCCTTACTTCTCTGATCAAATGAGACGGTCGAACCTGCTGATCCGTCTTTGGATATGGTCCTTCTATTAGGCTTTAGTATTGCCTGTACTTGTGAAGGATTTCTGTCGAATAGAGTTAAGGCGTTCGCCCAGTCTGCTCTTTTTCCAGACCATAGTGCGGCTGCCGATGATACCTGTTTCTCTTTGGTTTCATGGGTTCTATCGTTTCCATTCCATCTACCACCTGCTGCATTCACTACCTCTTCGTACCCAGTTGCGTATACATGGTTGGCGAATGCTTGTCTTGCTTCTCTTGGTGTGAATGGTTCTCCATCTTTGTCGTGCATCCACTCATCATCCAATTCTACTGAGCATACTCCTAACATGGTTTCACATATAAGCTGAGTTGCTCTACCCTTTGCCTCGTTTGCTTCCTTGCCTCGTCCAGATGCTTGTGCTGTTTGATAGGCTGCCCTGCTGACCGACTCAATTACTTCGATGGCATCCCAACCTTCTGGGTTACCATGGGTGTAAGCGATCTCGGCATTTCTATCGTCACCGACTTGTGCATCTGCCCGAATCTGTGTTGTTACTAGATTCATGCGTTGCGGTGGTCCTGCGGGTAACTTCGGTTGCTTCGTGGCCATTGTTCTATTCCTTTTTGTTGAATGAATCAAGCCAAACTACACCCTCATTATCAGAAGATGGTTCGCAGGCAAGTCAAGATCCCGATGCGAGATGCAAGAAGATAGGACGCCAGTAGACGAGGGAACTTTACTTGACAAGTCCATCTTCGTACCAGAAGGGTTTTTGTGGCGACCGTATCCCCTTGATATGGTGTTCTTTATTTTTTTAAGTTGTCTTGGTTGTTTTAGTTTTGTCTTGCTGAATCTTACCATATTCTGACCATGGCGAGGATGTATAGTATCGGAAGGAGTATGGCGATTGCTGCCTGGGCTATCTTGGTGTTGGTCCACTGTATCTTTCTCACTGTTGTTCTCCTTTGCGCACCCGCTTATCTGAGTGATGATCCCATACGTTCTTTTTGATACTCAATGAACCATTTAGATGACCTCATACGTTCCTCAGTAAGCTTCTTGTACATGTGATCCCATGTCAGGGTATGTATCGCTAGTCCTAGAAACAGGGACCAGGCAATGAATATCGCTATGATATCGGGCCAGTTGTACATTTCATTTCTCCTTAGTTCAGGTGTGGTTTGAAGTTGTCGTCGTTGTCGGGTGTTAATTGTCCTGCATCTTGCCATTCTAAGAATTCTCCTATTGCTTGGTCTATCAGCTCTGCCCCTCTGCTGTCATACCATTCAAAGGTGCACTTACTGCAACTTAGTACAGGTATGGCTACTACTATGGTGTCCTTCTTACCTACCTGTATCATTGCGTAGTCTCCTCTTTCTGTTACGGTTCCGTCTGCACCACATGAGTCACAGTGAGTCAGGATCTCCATTAGAACGGCTCCTCGTCTGAGCGTAATAGGTCGTTGAGTTTCTTCTGGTACTCAGCTTCAGGAAGTTTCCCTTTCGTCCGCTGGGTGAGCAGGTCGAGTCGCGCCCGCCAGTTTTCTTCAGGCAGGTTGGCAGGTGGGTCGAATGGTGAGGGG
>TARA_R110000824_G_scaffold24497_1_pt1 | contig 17099 bp, 12 predicted proteins | sample TARA_R110000824 | Tara Oceans TARA_R110000824 (sample SAMEA4397747) | marine metagenome | biome: Polar Biome; feature: [MES] marine water layer (ENVO:01000295) within the mesopelagic zone...; material: water (ENVO:00002006), including particulate matter (ENVO:01000060) such as......
CTTAAATTTAGCAAGAGCAATGGTCAGAGAGCAAGATTTCGAATCTACCAAAGCGGCTTGTGCCGCTCTTAAGTGGGTTCTTATGGAGCTAGAAACTTTAGATTATTGAGGTTATATGTAGTTCTTTACACTATTTATAATATCATGTCGGGCCCACTAGAAATACTTGTAATTTTTCTTACCCTTCCACTTTTATATTCCTGCCAAACCGACCTTCAAGCCCAAGAGAACCCACTAGAAAAGAAGGTTGCATATACTCAAGTTGTCCATACTAAACACCACACCAAGCATCACACCAAACACATTCGCAAACAGCAGCAGAAGATTCATGATCGCTTGCACAGGATCCGAGAAAGAATGGAAAAGAAAAAACAGCGTGGGCGTAAAGGCGGCAAATAATCTATGGCACCAAAATCTAGCATTTCACAAGTAAAAGAGTGGGTTACGTTTGCCATCGCGATAGTGGCAGCAATAGCAAGTATTATTTTTTGGGTTCAAAGCGCAGACGATGATAGAATTCAGCATATAGAGGACGAAGTTAAAGAGTTAAAAATGGATATGAAAGAAATAAATAAACAGAATTCAGAGATCCTGCGTCTAATAGGTAGAATAGAGGGTGCAATGACAAAGTGAAAAATATTTTATGGATTCGGAAATTATTTTTTATTACAGCATCATTTCTCGTCGCCATAATATTATTTCATCATGTTAGTCTTCACGCAAAGAGTAAAAAAGCGCGTTTTTATGACTTCAGCGCTCAATTGATCGACGGTCAGATCAAAAAACCATCAACGACTTACATAGATTCAAGGACAAGGGCTAAGTTTGGAAAACTTTTGCTTCTTAAGAAATCTTTCCGTGGTACCCTAATTATGTCAGCAAAAGATCCTGTTCTTAAATGATACTATTTATTAAGGAACAAGTGAGAAATTATCATGACAGACAGATGGCATCAATTCTTAATTAAAGAAAACCTTACCACCAACAATATTGCAATTGATAAGAGGCTGCAGCTTCTGACAGAGGCAGAGGTGCAGTGTAAATGTACAGACGCGGCCATTGTGGGCACTGTGACCGGCTCGGTGTCACAGCAGGCCGCCAACATCTGCAAGGGCAAAACGCGGCGATACCGCCCGGTTATCCAAGGTGCAACGAAATGCCCCGGGGGAATGATTCCGGTCGTTGGCGTAGCAAAGAAGGCCGATCCCGTGAAGAAGGCCGCGGCGCTGGGGAAGAAGGTTGCGAAGAAGGCTGCGGTGCCTGGGAAGAAGGTTGCGAAGAAGGTTGCGCAGCCAACGGCCAAGCAGGGCCCCGTTTTGGTCTTTCAGCGGTTATACAACAAGTGGGCAGCGGCTAATGGGCAAAAGGGCCTTCCAGCATATAAGACTTTTCCAAAAGGCGAAGATGGTGATTTCGGAGGAGCTACTCGTGGGGCGATGAAGTTGCTGAAGTCGCTGACGACAATTAAATCTTTCGCCGGCTTGGCTAAGATTAAAGAAATAGAGGAAAAGATTCCTCAATATACTGCGGCGCTGATGAACGCGTGGACGGCGGGTGCACAGAAACAGAAGGTTGCGGCCGCGGCAGCAGCAGCGAAGAAGTCGAAGGCAGCAGCAGCCGCCAAGAAGACGGGCGAAGAGAAGGCAGCAGCCAAGAAGGCGAAAGAAGAGAAGACAGCAGCGGGCGTCGTGGCAGCCAAAAGAAAGAAGGAGCTAAGTGGTTTAAAGGGCGACGTTGCTCTCACAATAAAGCGAATGGATGGCTGGGTTGACGAAAAAGACATGAAGCTTGTTCATGATATGTTGGCCAAATATGCTAAATTGAAGGCTCTTAAAAAGTTCTTTGATACTTATAGGGCGGCCGAAGAAGGAGAAGACCTTCGTACAGACGTTGAGGGCATTTCGGCTATCAAGAGCAGCATAAAGGTGTGGAAGAAGCGGGCCCTTAATATTATTGATAAACATGTGTCCGCTGGCCTTGAACCGGGAAAAGAAACAAAAGCAGAAAAGGGGCGCGGTGACAGTGTTCTTGACCTTTGGAAAAACAAGTCGGCGATGATTAGAGTTAAACAGGGGAAAAAGACAGTTAAGAAAGCTGTCCAGCGCTTTTATAAACAATCGGCCACGAGAGCCATGAGGGACATACAAAAAATTCTTCTAAATACAAGAAATATTGATCCTGATGATCTTGATGATCATCCTGTTATAAGGGCTTATAAGTTTATGCTTAAGAAGCGAGGATATAAAAGCCGCAAAGACAACGAGGCCAAAGGTGCAGCAATGAAACTTGCAGGCCAAATTGATGATCTGATGCATGGAGCTAAAAAGGTCGCGACGGAAAGGGCAAAGCAGCAATATTTAGAAACTGCTATTCTCGATGATCTCGATGTTACCCGAGAAGAGGCTGATGATGCCGGCTTCTGGGACATCTTTGATTAATGAATCGACATTGAAATGTATTCACACAGTTCCGCTTCAAGTTCTGCACATGTGGCCAAGTCTTGCTGTAAAAGTATCACATCGGGGGATGTAACGCTTTGGTCTTCCTCTAATTTATTTAACATATGCGAAATTTTTCTTTTTGTTCCAATCAGGTTGGAGACATATTTAGCCAAGAGTTGTATAAGGTAGTCTTCAAAATACGTGGTATTTTCTAAAAGTGCGAGAGCTTTTACTAGGCAGTTTTCTGAGAGGGCAAATATCATCAATAGTTGATAAGCATTCATTAAAAACATGATATCACAATTTGTCTTATTTTAAAACTATTTATGAAGAGCAAAACGTCATGAGAATTAAGATTAATAAACAAAAAGTATCCCAAAGACCACAACCTACAAGGGAAATGGCCATTTTGGCTTTGCGAGAACTGAAGAAACACAGCCTTCACCAAGATAAGAGGAAGAAAGATGCAAAAAATTGATAAGTTGGTGGAACACTGGTATAAAACCATTAAAGTTTTAAAAGAGGCCGACTCAGAAAACATCCTTTCTTGGAGTTCAATCCCTGAGATTCCCGTTTCTGAAATTGGCTGGTCTGATATGACTACCAACGAAAAGGGCGAAGAAGTCCCATCAGAAAATCGTGCGCAGTTATTAAATTTTTTAGAAAATATTCCCGGGGAAGATTTTAAATCAAAGATCGAGGGGATTAATAACTTTTATAAATTTGACTCTGCCACATTACAAGAGCAGGGATTTTTTGGTGGTACTCAAGCCTCTATGATTTCTAGAATCATGGCTTATTTGGTTTTTTATAAAACTTTGACAACGATTATCACTCATTTTAATGCTGCATCGGCAGGGTTTTCTTTTGAATCGTTTTTGGGCGTTCTTTTGGGCGGTAAGCAAATTCCCACTGGCAACAAAACAATCGCGGACTTTACAATGGCGGATGGCACGCCAGTGAGTTTGAAGCTTTATGCTGAAAAGAGATTAAAAGTGGGCGGCAGCTATACAGATCTAGTCAATGATTTGGTCAAAGATGGCAAAATGCAATATATTGCAGTCACTAAAGAGCTGTCTGGGGAAGATTTAAAGCAGGAGGGCACTCTAAAGTTTTATCGCTTTAATTTTAATTTAGATAATGTTGTTAATATCTTGGCTCAATCGGCCGGCTCTGAGTCTAAACGTAACATTGTTTTACCCCTTGTATATGAAGACGAAATTAGAAACAATCCTGAATTTAGAATCGAAGATTCTCTTGCCGGCGCTGGGAAGCTTCCATCTGCTGAAGAACTGGAAGTCACTTTTATTAAGGAGCTTCAAGACGAAATTGATGTCAACGAAGAGTTCTTTGCCAACCTAAAAAAGAAAGATGGTTCAGATTTTGATTTTGAGGAGTTCACACAATTAATTAACTGGGCCAAGGATGATGAAATCTTTGGTGCAGAGAAACAACGAGGCTTGGCCCAGATTCGGAAGACAAGCAACCCTCTTTTTAATCGTTTTGCCGAAACGTATCGCTTGGGAAAAAAATGGGCTCGGGCTGAAATGTATCACCCTGCAAAGGCAGGGGATGTAAGACCTTTAATTGACATTATCGGCAATGCCACTGGTCGCATAAATGCTCGTTTTGTTTCTAAAAAACAAAAACAAGAAAGAGGGCAGCAGATTAAGAAGGCGTATTTTGGAAAACGAGGGGATCTTCAAGGTCGCTCCAGGGCCCTATATAACACATTAGACGAGACACAAAAAAAGGTGGCTCTTTTGAATTCTTATGGATATATCCAAACGGACCAATTTGACCTAAACCAGAACATGGTGGCCAACATCGATGAGTATGCAGCACCTACGCCCGGTGACCTTTTTCCCGAAGGTCAAGAGCAAGCAGAAATTGGCACAATTGAAATTGGAGCGTCGAAAGTTCAGGAAATGCTAAAAAATGTTACCAAAATTTTAAATGATTCAATTTTTGATATTTTTACAAGCCTTAAGCTTCTTACAACCAATATACAGGGATACTTTGCCGGGGGGCTGACAAGCGATGTCCAAGCCGATACCGCGAAGACGGCAGCGAGTAATATCGAGAAGAAAACAGAAAAAATTCAAAAAGGCGACGTTGAGGGGGGCCAAGCGGGGTCGCCACTAGAAGAGCACATAGAAACAGACAAAATATTGAAAAAATATAATATTTTAGAAGTTAAGCGTTTTAAAGTGCGTGGAAAGGATGCTTCCTTGGTTTTGTTTGAAAACAACAAAAAGCATGTAATTTTTGATGATGAAGTATAGTGAACTATTTCTTCTTCTTTGATTGTGAAACCGGCTGAATTGCTTTCTTTTCCAACGGAAGCCACTGATAGCAGTGGGTGGTTTTGGTAAGGTGCTTAGCCTGTGTAGGGGTTCTATAAATCCACCCCTCTTTGTTGAGCTTATCCCACTGTGGGCTTGTGCTAGTCAGAGCAAAAGTGATTAATCCGGCGGCCATAATTTTGAACATTGTTTGGTTTCCTTTAAAAGGGTGTGGATGTTTGACTATAAATAGCTTCTTCAAGACAAAAAAGCCATCACCAAAAATACATACATTTAAACTACTTATGATATGAGATATTCCAAATTTGTGATTGTTCTTGCCTTTATACTTGGCTTCTCCTCTTGTTCCCCAACGAACGCCGCCAAAAGAATTTTACCTCGCGAATCCTTCTTGAAAATAAAAAAATATTTAGATGTTACCCTCTGTCATCCACAGAAAAAAGATCTTTGTGTAATAAAAAGGTTCGGTGCATCAGCTTCAGGGGTTATAGTAGACTCTAATGGGGACCATGCTTATGCACTCACGGCCGCACATGTATGCACTGAAAGCAACGCCAAAAAAATGCTTGGCAACCATAAATTTACAATGCAGTTTTTTGTGGTTAATATACATAAAAGATACTTTCCTGTTGAAATCGTTGCGATAGATACCAAAAATGATTTATGCATATTATATATTAAAGGTCTCTATAATCCACCAATTGAAATTGGTGTGGACGAACCTGAACCGGGTGATCGAATATATAATGTTGCGGCCCCCCTTGGAATTTTTGATAAAAATATGATTCCTATTTTTGATGGATTTTTTGATGGCAATAGTGGCGCCCGGGCCATTTATTCCCTGCCGGCCAAAGGAGGGAGTTCGGGCTCTCCCATCGTGAACCACAGAGGGGAGTTAATTGGGATGGTTAGCGCAGTATACACATATTTTCCTCAAATTACGATCTCTCCTAAATTTAAAGAAACTACAGCCTTTATTAAGCGAGAGGTTAATAACGATAAGCAAAAAAGAAATGTTAACGCCATTATTAGTTTTTTTGGAGATCTTTTTAGTAAGAAGGAAAAATGACTGTAAAAGGGCTTAAAGAACAGATTAAAATATTAAAAAAGGAAATTACGCGCCTACAGGATGAAAATGTATCTCTGTGGTTTTTGTTGGACGAGTTGGATAAATCAAATGTTTCAAATCCACAATATAAACAAAATTTTGAGGATGCATTTAAGGAATTAAGAAAATCTATTTCAATGACAACCACTAAAATAGGAAAGGCCTAAGATGTTAAATGTGAGAAGATGGAAAAAATTTTTGTTGGAAGAGAGCCCTAAAAGAGAGTTAAGAACTTATGCAAGCTTTGCTATCATCATAAATGAGGATGGAAGGATTTTAATTTTAAAAAGACCAGATAATTTTCTTTCTAATGCCGGCAAATGGACTTTCCCCGGAGGGGGAAATTTAGAAGATGAGAACCCTCTAGACACCGCCGTAAGGGAAACGTTAGAAGAGACGGGCATTCAGCTAAATCGAGACTCTTTAAGTTTTTTGGACTCTTTTTCTGAAAAAAACAAACCCAAACATTTTTTTAAAATCCACTGTAAAGAGTGTAAAGATGTTGATTCCAAGGCGGTGGAGGATGAACATGTTGATTTTAAATGGATTCGCGCCGATGAGCTAGATAATTATAATATGATGTCTGGTATGGACAGGTTAATAAGAAAAGCGCTGGGTCAAATGTTATTATGAAAATAAAAGTTTTAAGTAATTTATATGATTTTTCTAGAAAAAGTCGGCTGGATCCGTACCTCTGGACTCCAAGCAAAAAACTAAAGCAGTATATCAAAGAAGCTTTGATGAGGGTGGTGGGTGACTTTCTTTCGTCGGTCGAATTGCCACTATCACAAAAAGATATTCAGGACATTCAGCTTACGGGCAGCATGGCCAATTATAACTATAGCAAATATAGCGATATGGATTTGCATATTTTAATTGATTTTTCCAAGTTAAACAAAAATAAAAAATTTATAAGAGATTATTTCTTAGCCAAGAAAAACAATTGGAACAACAAACATAAAATAACCATTTATGGCCACGAGGTGGAAATTTATGTTCAAGATTCCACAGAGTCCCACTTTTCTAGTGGGGTTTACAGTATAAAAAACAATAAATGGATTGTAGAGCCGGAAGCAGATGAGGAAAGGGCGCATAAGTCTCACGTTTTGTGTGCAAAGAGAAAAGCTGATGATATCGCATATGAAATAGATGATCTTGTGTCTCGGGCAGATGATGAGGATGTTTTAGAGGAGATCGAGTATCTCAAAGAAAAAATAAGAAATATGCGCAAAGCCGGTCTTGAGCGTGACGGCGAGGATGCAGTAGAAAACATCGCTTTTAAGATTTTGCGGAGACGACAAGACTTAAAGCTTTTATCAGATCTTCAGGTTGGTGAATACGATCAAAGCGTTTCGATCCAAGAAGATCAAGAGTGGTGGAAGAAGCGCCGCAAAGAAGATAACTTAAATTATCGTGAATTAATCGGTTTTGTAAAGGGCGTAAAGGTGAGCAAAAAGGGTGGAGGCTATAAGCTTAATCCGCCGATGAAGCTTGGGGTAAGTGGGCCACCGGGAGCGTTTCAAGAAGGCCTTTTGCGAGAAGAAATAGGTATTGGAGAACTTAAGAGGCTTTTAGATGGAGCAGTGCGGGGGGATACTTTAGAATTTAAGAATGGAGAGAAATATATTACTCAAGTTACGGATAAAGAAACAGGTAAAGATAAAATTCGAATAGAACCCCAAACCTATGAGCCAAAATTGGGTGACGGGAGAACAGTTGCTTTTAAGCCCGGAATTAAATATACAGCGAAAGCTTTAGGTAATGGACAATTTGAAATAGAAACCAACTGGACACCCCAGCAGGGAAGCACTGATGGAATTCTCTACAATTTTCAAAGGGCGCCGGGTGGAATATGCAAGACTATTGTTTGCGGCGAATCCGAGCTTACTTTGGGTGGCACGCCGTACAGGCTGGACAAAATAATGAGCGGCGCGGTCAAAATAAAGGCGTCCCCCTCGGCGGCTGCTGTTTCTACACTGCCGGCGCCGGCTGCGCCAGTTGCTGCGGCCAATGTGGATTTGGACAGCATTTATGATGCTGTTGATACTATAAAAGTCGGAAAGAACATAATGATTGTGGCTGATCTTACATATGGGCTCAGTAAGCTTTTTGGTAGTGGCCTGTGCAAAAAGGGATTAAGAATTTCTCTTAAAAAATTTAAAGGCGGATTTAATGTTCGCCATACACACATTTCAGAAGATGACAAAATAGGCTGTTTTCCCTCTCTTTTAGACGAAAAACTTTTAGATGCTATTATGGTTAAAACGCTTATCACTGATTTATATGATGATAAGGAAATTGTAAGCTTAACAATAGCTGGTGTCCGCTTCTTTGGTGGTGCGCTGAAGCTTCCGGCACCGCCGGCACCTCCAGCGAAGAAGTCGCCGAAGCAGAAGGCCGTGGCAGCACCCACCGCAAAATGGGCCCCCGCGGAAGGGCAGGTTGAAATAGCCACACCATACCATGGTGTTCGGCCGTCGTTTGCTAGTAAGGAAAAGAAGAAGGCAAACGAGAGGGCTCTTGGCGACATAACCAGCATCGTTTTACACGATACACTTACATCTAACCTTCAAGGAATGCTTGGTGCGTGGAAAAAACCGAAAAAGGATGCCGATGGCAAATATTATGTTGGCACCCATTTTAGTATAGACAAAAATGGAGCAGTGAGACAACATTTGCCAGTAGAGTATGTCGCGAACCACACCAAGGCGGATGGCTGGAATAAAAAATCTATCGGCATAGATATAATAACGCGTGCGGGAGGCGTCGGCGCAACTCATAAAAAGTGGAAGGCGCCAACTAAAAAACAAATGAAAGGTCTTTATACACTAATACAACAGCTTAAAACAAAAGTTTCCAGTATAGACGACTCAGTTTATTGGCCATCGATCATGCAGAGCCTTGGCGGATGGGATGCTCGTAACAAAGCATTTTATAGCGGAGAAGGCATTGCATCACACGGGCATGTTCAAGCAAACAGAACTGACGGACTTTTCCCAGCTTATTATATTAAATTGAGAATTGACGGAGACGAAGATGATGTTGCTTATAAAAAGGCGACTGATAAAGAAGACGAAGCTTCAAAGAAAAGATACTCAAAGACAAAATAAAATCTATTTATATCTAAGGGAAATGTTTTATGTATAAAATAAACAATTTATCAAAATATGAATTGGGCGATAATCAAGGCCTTTTAGATGATTTTTTGCAATATGCGATTAAGCGCTTTGGGGTGAATAAAGCCTTTAAGATTATGCTTGTGGCCGATAGCGAAAATGCTCAAAACCCCCTTGGGAAAACGGGAGCATATAATCCAGCCACGAGCAACATTTATATTTATACGGATGGCCGTATTTTTAAAGATATTTTAAGATCCATTTCTCATGAAGTTTTTCACCATTCTCAAAATTGTAAAGGCGAATTTGATAATCATGATCTGACGTTGGCTCCCGGCTATGCGCAAGAAGATGATTATATGCGCGAAATAGAAAGGGGCGCATATGAGCAAGGAAATTTATGTTTGCGCGATTGGGAAGATAGAAAGAAGAAGGTAAAGCTTAAAGTGATGAAAGAAAATAAAAAAATATTAAAAGAATATGACCCCCGCCAAGCACCATTTAAGTTGCCTTTTTGTAAAGACAAGGCCGTTGCCACACCGCTGCCGAAAGACGTTGTTGATGCTGGAAAATTGGGAAACTTTGATCTTAGGGGCTGGATATGTGATGGCAAGGGATACGCAGTAGTTGGAACCGAACAAGTACGAAAAGAATTAACACCAGTTGCCCCAACAGGCCTGCCCGGGGAAGATCAGCCGGGTAAACCCCCCACACATGTAGACTTGCCCGATGTTGTAGGACAACGAACAAAGCCGAAATTTGATAAAGAATTTATTGAATCTTTTGAAGGTGGGCAGATTCATGATCGCTTAAAAGCGCTCAAAGTTCGTCAAAATACTATAGATAAAATAAAAAAGAGCATGGGGTGGGATCCTAAATATAAAGGTTATAGGAAACCCCCAACGCTGACACAGGATCAAATATTGACTTCTATTTATGCGGCCGAGGCAATAAGGAGAAATCCTGTTTATAGCAAAAACATAGACTCAGCGAATTTCTTTAATTTGGTGCTCGATGTTGCGGGCTTTGCGCCGATTCCGGGCGACCCTGTGGACCTTGCCAATTATGACCTCAAGATGGATAAATATGCAGTAACTCAAGATCGTTGGGATTGGTGGGATGCGCATATTGATCTGGCAGCATTTTTTATGGTGGGGCAGCCGATTGCTTGGGTGCGAACCACTCTTAAGGGCGCTGTTAAAGGCGTGGCGTTGCTGGTTGCAAGTCGAAAAGTTTTAAAAGCGCTTATTCTGTTTAAACAATGGATGATAAAACTACGAATTTTTGGTAAAGGGATTAAAGGGGAGTGGCAGCGGATCTTGGGCGGCAACGATGCCTTTAACAAGACCACCGCCGATATCGATAAAGAAATTGCGAATTTAAGGGCCAATATCAAAGAGCTTGAGCAGACCTCGGCAATTTTATACAGCGAAAGGTATGCAAAAATTATGGGATCTTTCGCTTCCTTTGAAGAATTTATAGAAACATCAGCAATTGGAGCGAAATTCGCAAATAACTTTATTGGTGGAACAGCGAAGGATGTGGGAGGAGCGTGGGCCATTCAAAAGGGGGTGGTTAAAATTGGTGTTGATGGCAAGCCCGTGGTTGATGTTTCCAGATTAGAAGAGTTAAAAGTAAGAATAATAGAAATAATTGGTGAATTTGAGGTAGCTGGGACAACAACTCTTCGGAAGGCGAGGATGTCATCGCCCGGGCTCGGAGTACCGTCGAGCTTGCGGCCTGCAGAAGTAACAGGGGCGGCACAGGCGCTTGAAAAGATTATTAATAAAATGCCCGACACTATAGAATCTGCTGAGATGCTTGCAAAGCTTGAAATAGCCCTAGAGAAGGGCGGTTCAATAGGTGGTGGTGGTAGTTTTGCCAAGGCTGGTAATTTTTGGGACTGGATGAGGCTGAATACCGGAAAGAATGCCCAAGATATATCTTTTGAAGGCATAAAGAGTGTTACTGATTTAAATAATAAAATAGTTGATCCTTATATAAAAGCAGAATTAAAGGGAAGGTGGGACGAGGCCGAAGAGGTTTTAATGACTGAAAACCTTAAAGTGTTTTATGAATGGCTTGGAACCAAAGCGCCCTTAATGGGAAAAACAACCCCTGCAATCAAAAGAGCTTTTGTCAACTTAGAAAAATCGCATGACGCGAGGGGGGGCGAGGTCACGGCCGAGGAAGCTTTAAAGGCGTTCCTTGAAGAAATGCAAAGGCAATTTTTCAAATCGAGGACGTTTAAGGAAGCTGGCGCTAAAACGTGGGAACATTTAACTAGTCCATTTGTAACCCGGGCCTTGGCCATGACCGGAAAAGCGGCAGGGGTTGCCGGACGCGGCGCAGGCCATACAGGAATATTTTTGTTCAATCAGTTTAAACAAACTTTTAAACTGATCTCGTGGCATCCGGATCGGCTAAGTGTTGGTTTTTCGCTCGGTTCGGCGAAGTGGCCAAAGAGATTCGCGGCGATGGGCATTACGTTTAATGCTTTATACCGCACCCCCCTTAAGAAATTTTTCAGAGAACGTCTGACTGGTGGTGGCGCAGGAGACGATCAGTGGGTTGGGTTTGGAAATACGCGGGAGGCGGTGGAGGGCCTTAAGGCAAAACTAGCGGGCAATAACGATCTTCCTCCGAAAATGCGTAGTTTTTTTAATCGATTAAAGATAGATAAGTCCGAAGATTCAGACAGAAATACAAAACTTATTATAGCCGGCGCGATGACCTATTTGCCAAAAGAAGATCTGCCGCTAGCAGATGTTGGGAAGGCCATAGTTAAAGATTTAAAAGAAACTGGAAAAATGGCTCCCGCTGATGCGGATGCAATTTTTGGCAAAGATGACAAAATTAGACCTCACCTGAAAAAGATTTTAGATGCAGAAGAAGAATGGGCAAAAACTCGTACTATTCCGGTAAATTTTGCCGAGGGTCCGAAAGGGATTAAGAAGTATGTTGAAGATGCTGAGCGCGAGAAGAAGGCGGCTGATAAAAGAAGGAAAGAGGCCGAGGCGGAGTTGAAGGCGGCCAAGGCTGCTGCAGCAAAGGCCAAGGGAGACGAAAAGAAGGCCGCACAAGAGGCGTTGAAGGCGGCCAATATAGCCGCTGCAGAGGCTCGGATTGCCGCCAAAAAAGCGGAGCAGGAGGAGGAGTTGGTCAACAGGGCGGTCGAGGCCACCGAAAAGGCGCTCGGGAAGACATCCAAGGGTACCAGCGATACAGAAGAAACAACTGGTGGCGCAGGGGGCACCGCAGTGAAGGCGCCGGGAGAGCTTACTGCTGATCGCGCATTGAAGGCCGGGCTAGGATCAGTAGGAACCGGTGGCGAATTTGGTCTTAATAAATCGCCGCTGCTGAAGAAGGGCCCCGCTGGCCCAGTGCCGGTTGATAAGCTGCGGACAGCAATTAACGATGGGCCCACGAACAGTTATTTGAAACAGCGGCGGATAGGCGTGCAGCAGGCTGAAGCTTTAAAGACTGCATCCAAAGGAGCCGACTGGGGCGAAATGGGCTGGGGCGCGGGTAGCGATACGGTTTTGAAGTGTCTCGCAAAAGCGCCGACAGATAAAGAACTTAAAAAGTACGTTAAGAATATAAGGTTGAATACGGTTAAGTATAATCAGCCAGAGAGGATAAAGGCAATTCAAAAAACTTGGGAGTGTGGTGCTGGGAATGCGTGGGAAGTAAACAAGACTACTTCAAAGGACATCAATACAAAACATCCTAAATATCAGCCGCCGACAACACCGGCGCCGGGCCCAGCAGCACCAAGAGCGCCACAACCGCCGCCTCCAAGAGGGTCGATAAAAGCGAAAGTGATGCGGCTGGGGCATGCGGCATCGGCCGACGTGCCAGCGAAGGGGCAATCGCCTGCTGGGCCAATAAATGAAGAACAAACGTTAAACGAAATCCTTGAAGATTATCATGAAAGTGAATCAGAAAAAAGATTTGCGAAATTAATCAAGGGAATGGTGGAGTAGCAAGATGGGAACTCCAATTATTGCATATGGTGCTGCAGTCCGAACCGGCTATGCAGATGCAGATACGGCCTGTTCGACCGGGGTTGGGGGCACTCAGCTAAAAGGCGGGGCCGGTAATCCAATTCAGCTTATGGATGACGAGGATTCGTTTTATTTAGCAAAAAATCCAGGCAGCACGGGTGAACATATATATAACAGCGATGACGAACCCGAAGCAAATGGCTTTGCCAATGGACAAACCATTTATCTTCCAGAGCAAGCACTTAGTCCCGCCATAGGCGGTAGGTCGACTGTTGTGGCTGGATATTATACGCTGACGGCTGAAGCTGTCGGCGGTGGCGTAAACGTTTTTAGGGTGGACGCGGACGCACTGGCCGATACTACAATATGCCCACTCACTTATGATTATCCCGATTCTTTTTTTGGTAGAACATCTGATTCTGGCAACGATAAACAGTTTCAGCCAATGCCAGATGGTCAGGGAACCGGCGAAGGTATATTAATTGATAGAAATAAAAATATTAATTTAGATTTTAAAATGAGAACTGGGCCGACAACCAGCCGGCTGGTACATCAGGTACCGTTTATCCTGGCAGCCGTGGGCCCACAATCTCTGAGAGGTAGAGGTACTGGCGTATATAAATGTACTGTAGGTGACGGAGACGAAAATGAAGACTGAATTTTTATTGGAAGGTGGTCTACATGGTCATATGTCTCATATGCATGAGAACCCCGAACTGACGTTTTCACAAATAAAAGATGTTTTTGAAAAAGCAGCTTCCGGAGAGCTTGAGGGGACTGAAAAGACCGATGGTCAGAATCTTTATGTTTCTTATTCTATAAAAGACGGCAAAGCAAAAGCTGTTCGCAACAAAACTCAGATTAGGGCCGGGGGTTTAGACGCTGAAGCCTTAGCCAACCAATATAAAAATCACCCTAACCCCAATGTTCGTAATGCCTTTGTTGATACGTTTGACGCATTTGAAAAGGTTGCACAAAGTCTGCCGGCCGAGCAGCAGTTAAAGTTTTTCGGTGGAGACGCTGATGTATTTTATAATGCTGAAGTTATGGACCCTCGATCGGCTAATGTTATTTATTATGATATTCCAACTCTTTTAATTCACCGCGTAGGTCATGTAAGAGTAAATCCTGAAACTAATAAAATAGAACCTGTAGATATTGCCGAATATGCAGAAGTTTTAGAAGCCGAACTTGCTTCTACACAAGAAAATTTAAAAGATAGGAAGTTTAATGTGGAGCTAAATGCTCTACGGCAGTTGGAAAAATTGGATGATGACAGAATTGCTGCAGGGGCCATTGACGAGTTGGAAGAAGAAATTGGGAAATACGGAATTAGCGATGATCAAACTATAGGGGAATATATTACCGCCAAGCTGCTTGTGGGTCCATTTGCAGATTTAGATATTCCCATGGAAAATATGCAAGATCTTATTAAAAGAATTCTTGGAATGAAAGAAAAAGAAAAAGATAAAAAGGGAGAAGAGGTTCTTCGCAATATCCCCGTAAAGAAAATGATAAGAGGCCTATCACCAGAGGCCGCCAAACGCGTTAGAGATTTTGTAAAGAATAGCGGTGAGCTTTTTATGGAAGAGGGCGCGCCCATTGAAACCATAATCCATCATTTCGCCGTTGAGCTTCTTAAAACTTTTGACAGCGCTTTTATTTTTAATAACGAAGCTGAAGCAGAAAGGCTCCAGAAAGAAGTTCAGAAGGCCATAGATATTATTCAAGCCTCGGGGCGCGAAGATAGAGAAGATCGTATGGAGATTTTGCAGAGGCAGCTAAATAAACTAAAAAGTGCTGAAAACATAGCCAACGCAGCCGAAGGTTTTGTCTTCGATATCGATGGGCATACTTATAAGTTTACTGGTAATTTTGCACCAATTAACCAAATACTTGGTTTGTTTAAGTACGGAAGGGGTAAAGCTACGGCGCTGCCCGACCTTACCATTAGTGATGAGCCCTCCAAGGGCGAGGCGGAGTTCTTTTATAAGAAGCCTGAAGCTGAAGAACCTTATATAAGAGAAGGTCGTGAAGATGGCGCAAATTATGTTTTTGTGCCGGGTGGTTTTAAGCCGCCCCACAAGGGCCACCTTTCTTTGATAAAGAAGGCATATGATTTTGGCGGCCCTGATTCTATAACGTATGTTTTTTCGGGCAAAGATCCCAGAGTCGAAGGGGATGTTGTGGTGACGGCCGATAAAGCTGAAAAGGTCTTTAATAAGCTGTTAGATCATGCACAAATACCAGTAGGAGATGAAGAGCCCGGAAAAGTGACATTGGTCTATTTTGATGAAATGGAAGTTCCCGATGTAAAATATGCTGATAACCAAAAAAACAGAAAACTTGGAAGAGTGGGCGATCCTATTAAAACTAAAAGTCCGATGGTGGCAATTGGTAAAAAAGCGGCGGCGTCGTTGCCGGATGGGTCAACATTAAACGTGGTTTCTAGCGTGGCCGATAAAGGACATGGTTCTACGTTACAAACAATTATTGAAAAAGTTGCCGCGGCCGCAGGAAAAGACTTTACAGTTAATTCCTTAGCATTGGAAGCGTCGGAGGGAGAGCCGGGGAAGAAGATAAGCGCTACGGATATGAGAAAAGCTTTAGCTGCTCGTGATTTTGAAACGTTTAGGAGGTTTCTCCCCGATGACCTTGGAGAAGGTGACGCTAAAGAGATATATGAAATTTTGCTGGGCAACGGCATAGAGGAGGCTTCTGGTGTAGGAGCAATTGCGGGGTATTCGCTGCCCCTTGGACAGTCAAAACCGATACACAAGAAAAAGGTCAACAAAAAGACTACTTATAAGGAAGGAAAAGAAAAAAATATGTCACACCCACATTTAAAAAGTATAATCAAAGAAGTCGTTTCTGAACATAAAAAAGAGTATAAAGAAATGCACCAGATTCGTAATGTGATTAAGAGACTCCTTAAAGAGGCCTCCGATGATGCACCAACCAAATCAACTGGTATTAATAAGTTGATTAGTGTTTTAAAGATTATTCTTCCCACTATTGAAAGCGGCTTTAAAAGTTTAACTACTGATAAAGATCAAAGGCTCTCCTTTAAAAGACACTTGGTACAGGCTATTATCGATACCCTAGCACCTCAAGATGTTATGAGACGGGCGGCTGGAGGAGAGTCACCAGCGACTACCGGCGGATCGGCGCTGCAAGAACAAGAACTGGATGAGCAAGATATTGAATTAAAGATCAAAGATGAACCTCTCGGTGTTGAGCAGGACGAGACACCCGAGAGTCGAGAAAGGGACGCAGAAGTACTTAAAAGTGTTGAAGGCGACGATACTGAAGTTCCATTCCCCAAATTTCCCTACTTGGATGAAACCGGAAGAGACGAGGCTGTAGACACTTATAAAAAAATTATTGATGCTATTGTTCGCACTTATAGAAGACTGCACAACGACAAAGACCGCGATGAATATAAAGAGTATCTTGTCACGAATCTTCTTCTCTACTTTGACAAGTTTGAATCTGATATAGCTCGTGTTTTGCCCCCTCTGTCCACACCGGCATATGAAAAAGAAATGGCCGCAAAGAAAGAGTTTGAAGCCACTGCGGCTGCAGAAACTGGGGAAGAGGAAGTCCTTGAATTAAAAGAGGCAATTAACAATGCTATTATCTCTTCTGTCAAGGACAGCTTAAATAAAATTAATTAATATGATATAAATACTTATATGCATAAGAAGCAATCTAAGCATAATAAGAATTATTCTATTAGTAAGAAACTTAAAATAGAAAATAAAATTACTGAAGAATTTGAGATTATATTAGATAATCTTTCTTTAGAAGATATAATAGCTTTAAAGCTGGAATTAAGTGCAAAGCTTTTCAAAGGTAAATTATATGGATTCAGTTTATACAAAGCTATAGTTAATATATCTAAAGACGCAGTACTTAAGTTTGCTATAGCAACTACTAATTCTAAGAGAATGGCAGCTTTTATGTTAGGAATAACATATCGTCAGCTTAAATATTTACAGAAGAAAAAGGATTTAGAAAACTATTTTAGTTATGGGGATGAAACGGCTTCGACTGAGCGTTGAAACTATTCCATGCAAGGCAGAGGGCAGCGTGGCTCTGTAAAAACGCTGAAACAATTT
>TARA_R110000824_G_scaffold23140_5_pt1 | contig 17080 bp, 29 predicted proteins | sample TARA_R110000824 | Tara Oceans TARA_R110000824 (sample SAMEA4397747) | marine metagenome | biome: Polar Biome; feature: [MES] marine water layer (ENVO:01000295) within the mesopelagic zone...; material: water (ENVO:00002006), including particulate matter (ENVO:01000060) such as......
CCCATCTGGTATGCCATGGAGATTAGGATAGTCTGACGCTCAGTGTTAAGCTTCTTGAACACACTATGAGATTGTAGACGAAGCACAAGGTTGTGTACATCTTGCTCAAGCCACTCGCCAGCTGTTGCTGCTGAGATCCTAATAGGGAAATCATCAGGGTTTAGCCCTTTCTCTTTATGCAGGAGTGAGCCGTATCCGATAGTTACATAGCCTTCTGAGCATAGGTAAGGTACTAGGCGTAGCCCTTCTTCAAAGGCTAAGATGTCTTTAATATTCTTCACGTAAGTTCCTAGGAGCTGTTGCTCAGTTAGTTTTAATTATCCAGACTTCTTTGCCAGTATTGATTTCGATAATACCACCTCCACTATAGGTAGTACTAACCTGCGATATCCCCAGCAAGAAATCAACATCATACCATAAGCCCACAAGAATTCAGGCGGCATGTCTCCAAGAACTATAAATCCCTCTTGAATTGCTGGTACGGCAGGAGGGTAGAAACAGCCAGCGACTATCAAGGTTCCTAATGCAAAGGTCAGATCATCTGCCCACTTGATACGGTCATTAGCAGTAGCATCCATTTGAATATCAGCGTCTTCCCCTTTACGGATAGACTCCAGTTTAGTTTCTAGGGAGAGCTTTGACAACTCATCCTTACGCTCTGACTTAGCCGCTTTGATTTTCTGACCTTCATTGAAGTAGGTCGCTACAGGCTTTACTAAACCTGAGAAGAAACTTCCGATTGCTGTCCACATACTTTGATCTCCTTTAGAGAGTTGGTGCGATATATAAACCTTCCTTCAGTATATCCAATAATACTTAGGATGCGGGTTATTCCAAGCAGTTTGTGACTTCTAAAATACATGGGATCACTATGCGCGTTTACCCCATTACCTACTGTGTAGTTGCCACCGTATAGCTTTTTCATGCTAATCTTCCTCTAAATCTAGTTTAAGTTGTTTGCATAGCTCGGCTACGTGCTCCTCAAAAGCTGATGCAATATCATCGTGTACCCAGACTTCTTCGCCTTCCTCATTTTCAAGTTCTACGCAGTGGTCAGAGTGACATACTTCAGTATCTTCATCCAGCTTAGTAATGGCTTCCACTACATCATCAGCTTTGTAGTATTCCCCTGCATATTCTGACCATATCGCATCATCACATAGTAACCACTCATTTTCATGCTCTGAGTAGCAGATAGTGTCATAATCCTCAATATGATAGTAGTCATGATTGATACAGACAATGTTATCATCTGCTACTGCAAAAGACTCACCAAGGTGATTTATATAAACATGAAGTTCCTCGTGGCAGCTCTCGCACTGTTGCTCCTCATGATAGTCTGACCAGTACATATCCTCTGTATTGCAAATAACACCACAGCGCTCACAAGAAGTTCCAAGAGTACCATTAGTACTAGCACCGCCTTCACCACCACTAGAGATTAACAGACGATCACCGTCTAATGTGTAGCCTAAGCCATCATCACGCCATGGTGCGTAGTACGTGTCACGGTACTCAATAGCTGCAATAGTCAAGTCTTCAAAGTCACCTTTTACGTAGCCTGCTGCATATAGTAATGGCTTGATGATATCCCTGTTACCATATATGCGTAAATACACCTTGCTTTCTTGATTACAAGATACTAAGGTTCTGGCCACGATACGCTCACCTAACTTTACATAAGCTACGCAGATATCAACAGAATCATAGGAACGTACAGACTCACAATCTGACATGCAAGAGAATGGGCCATTCTCGTATACATCAGAAGCCTCATCACCATCACTTGTAAATTCTAGCTTGGCTCCTTTAACCATCTCAACAGAGGCTTTCAACTTGCTGGAAGCTTCTCGACACGTATCAGCATCAAAACCACGGCCATGTAAGTACTTGCCAAACTTCATCTGGGTTTTCTTCGCAGGAGTGAGCTGCACATCTACTAAGCCACTTTCAAGGTCTACGCCAGTAATACCAGCAAGTTTCTTAGAAGCTTTGTAACGGTTAGTGCCAGGGAACAGCTTAGTGTCTGACAGTATATCTGACAAGGTTGATTGAATTTTGTGTAAAATAGGTATTTCTCTTTCGTCTAATGCGGTTTTCTGCCACATGATTAAATCCTCTTAATTAAACATACTCATAATAACTTAAGTAAGAAAACTTGCCCCACCTCGAAAGGCAGGGCAAAGTACTACTTAGGCTTTCATCCAAGACTCATCGTCACCTTCGTCTAGGTCGTTAGCTGCTTCAGTATCTGTAGTAACAGGAACCTCGGCAGTTACTTCTTCAACTGCTCCTGAAGCTGGACTGCCTGCATCAACCCATGCTAGGAAATCTGTGATGACGTTGATCTTGCCTTTTGCGTTCTTATCACTTAAGCCTTTGTATTCTGTATAGGCTGTAGCAATGGCAGTAGACTCAGCAGCACCAGCAATAACTGAGCGAGCAATATTAGCTTCAGCTTCAGTAGCATATGCTGAGGATAGTACGCCATTAGCTTGGAAGTAGAAAGCGCCGAAAAGTTCTGATACTTCAGTTACGGTAGTTACAGTGTTGGTATTTGACATAATAGTTTCTCTTTAAGTTTAAGGTTTGTTTAATAAGGTGCTAGTCTTTCCTAGCAGTCAGCTGTCTATCCTCCAGCAGTCGACAGGTCATTAACCTGTATAACGAACAAGGAGTGTGTGCCCTGTGTTAATCCCTACGTCCTGTGTAGGGCTCCGTCAGCTGTCTTTCCAGCAGTCAGAACTGTTGGCGACTAAGCCTCCCTCGGATGGGCTTGTACCGTTACGGACTCTTCCAGCTTTCGCCTTACCAAGAAGTTACACGTAGGTACTGACTACGAAGTCCTGATACTTGCTAGTCTTTCCTAGCAGTCATTACACTCCGTACAGGTCTAAGAACATCTCAGGGACTTTCTTAGCACGTTTGTACAGATTAGCAGAACATGGTACTTGTTGCAAGGTAGCTGTAGTTGTACCAAGCTTCTGAGTTACTTCTAAGGTTCCATCAGGCTGTGTTGTATACACTGGGATATATCGTGGACGGATTGTGCCATCCACTGCTTCATACTTTACCACAGTATCAGAGTTAGCAGGTGTGTGTCCTGTTATCTTACGAAGTAGTTTTGCTTTCTTAGCATTCATATTATTCTCCAAGTTTTGTTAGTGAGCCATAACAACAGCAGCCCACGAGCCTCTAGTTTCATAAGTATTTATAAAGCTATCAATATTTGTAGGCATTTTACCATGCCTACTAAGGTAACGATCAAGTGTCTTATTAATTCCCCTAGCTAAAAAGTAAGAGTAAGCACTATCTTTTAAGTTTTGCATATCACTCTCCAGTTACTTGTTACGTTCAATGATGTTTCTGATCTCTTCACGACCCAGAATATCAGCAGCTGTATCAGGTTCACCACTAGTGCTGTGAATAAGCCAAGTGAGTCCACCGAAGATTACTACTATCCAAAATATTACTTCAAATGTATTCATAGCCTAGACCTTTTCTAAATAGCAATCCATTGCAGATGATATGTACTCTAGTAGTGCTAGCACACTGACTTGCATAGACAACTCCTTAGTAGCAACATTATACTGATTAGTAATTCGCATGGTGACATACTCACCAAATCCTATCAGTTCTAGGAAGTCTTCCTCTTTAACATCACAAATCGTTAGGAAGTTCTTAGTAGTACCTGACTCAGCCATAATACGTATAGCTGCAACAAGCTCAATTATGCTGTCATTGGTTAGGAATACATCAGCCCATACACCTAGTTGTGTCGTATCAACTAATGTAAAATCAATCTTATCATCTAAATCGTAATCTACAGTTAATTCAATCATATTAAACTCCCGTCAACTGTTACTTTATTTGAAGCACGACTTACAGCAGTGTAGGCCATACGAGCTTTTGCCTCTCTATCCCAGCACCTGTCAATGTTGTTCATATCAACTAGCACATGTTCATAAGTACTACCCTGAGCCTTGGCAACAGTGATAGCAAATGTAGGGCGTAGATCAGCAGTCTTATTAAGTACGTTGAAGTACTCACCCCAGATATAGCGAGCTACACCTGACTTGCCCTCAGCTTTTGCTTCTTTGGCTTCGTAAGACATTCTTTTGAGTTCCCTGTCTTTAACAGCGGGAGACTCTGGTACGAATACTGTGTACTCGTCTTTCTCAATGTTGATAACCTTAGTCCACCAACCATTAAGTCCCCATTCCTCACCAGCCTCTGTTCCAAGGACTCTAACACGTTCGTTGTTAGCAATGATGATGACATCTCCACCTGCTTCATTGTCATACTCCTTGACTGTCGTGTTAGCAACAAGTTCTTCTCCGATCTGTGGCTCCATCGTATTGATGCCTAGCACATGCTTTCGGATGATCTTGTTGTACTTGATAGCCTTCTTGTTCGTGTAGCAGAGCACCTTGACCTTATCAGGGTGACTAGCTTCATCATAAGCTTCTATGATAGCTGTGTCGAAATCATCAGTGTCGATAACTCCCTTACCATCTTTCATAATAGTACTGAAGTTAGGGAATCTGCCACCATCTACTGAACTTCTAAGGCGTTGGCATAGGGCGAATACTACATCACCTTCGGCCTGACGCTTAGGTACAGTCAACTCGAACTTCACCTTACAGTAATCATAAGCAGGTACACCCAATGGCACACCGTCTGGTTCGACTGGGAAGGTCTGCTTGTTGTCTCCTACGAATAGGATACGAAGATCAAGAGCCTGTGCAGAGTCAATCAGAGCTTCTAACACCTGATTACTGACCATGCCAGCCTCATCCACGATAACAACTGAGCCATGTTTAACAGGACACTTGTCAGAAGCCATTAGTAGGATCTTGCCAGTGTCTGTGCATTCTTCTAAGTACCATCCAAAGGTTGCGTGAAGGGTAGTTACAGGTTGATTAATGAAGTTAGACAGTACCTCAGCAGCAACATGGGTCATAGACGCACATATTACAGGGTAGTCGGTCTTCTTCAAGATACTCAGCAAGTGAGCAACCATGTAAGACTTACCATAGCCACCAGAGGCCCACAGACCTGCAAAGGGAATCTGAGACCCAAACAGCCATGCCTTGAACTCATCAGCTACCTTGAGCTGGTCTGGGTATAGTTTCATTAGTAGTAGCCCTTTACATAGGAGTCTCTGTAACCATGAAGTACTTTATACAGATCATCAACAGTTTTCTTAGATTCAGCTACCTGTGCCGCACACTTCTCTTTAGTGTAGGTAGACACCTCTAGTGCAGCATAAGCAGCATCTAGCAACTGCACTTTAGTTACACTGTCTAAGTCTTCTGCGGCTTTGACAAGTACATCCAATATTTGCTCAGTGTTCATACTAATCTCCAGCTAGTAGGCTTTCCATACTATGAGACATTTGACAACCTTCAGGGCCATCTATACCTATCTTAGGATCTTTCAGTGCCCCTTTGAGGCTGTTGAACAGTATTCGCAGCTCGTACTCACTTAGTTCAAGATTAAAAGTACGCGCAACAGTTGTCTCTATTCCAATCATACTACTCTCCAGTAGCAGGCAAGCTGCTCCATAGTTCATTTGCTAGTTCAATCCAGACATCACCCTTAGTAAGTATGGCTGGGTTAAATCGGTTAAAGAACTTTGTGCGGTTTATGATATAATCCTTCAATGCAGCCTTGATTACTACTACTTCTGCCTTATCCATTTCCATGGTGTAGACAGTCTTAGCCTTACGTTCTGGTATTAGGTCTATCTTTAGAGTTTTCATATACTTTCTCTCCATAACTGTTCTGATTGCCACAGGTACACTTACCCATGGTCACACAAGTTTGCTGACAAAGTACCAGCTCTCTTACTGGTATGGTTGCAAGTACGTCCAAGTGTTTACCATTTGCTGTCACTCTTTCTCTCCAGCTACTGCCCAGATTAATGCTACTGGCCATTGCCTACTATACTGTAAAAAGGCTATATAGTAGGTAGGACGGAAATAGTACTACCATAAAGCAAAGCATAAAAAGAGTACCAACTATTGAGATAATAGCAGCTACTACATACAATACCCCAACCAAAAATCCAGTTAAAATTTCCATACTAAATTCCTCTCACTGTACAATCAACATCACGACCTTTATGGAAATCTCCAAAGAGTACGTGGTCTATTTCATGAGCTACCACACAACGATCTTTTATTGTATGGATAGCGCACACACTGTTATTGTCATTACACTTAGCACAACCAACCTTACCATTGCCACACTCATCCCACAACTCTTCTGCTGAGTCATATAGTACAAGTGCTATTAGTCCACCTTTTGTGACTAGGGCATCTTCAAAGGTATCACCAGCTGGTGCAGGTAAGTTATTCGCACAACCTACTGACAAGATACACATCAAGATTAACAGGTACTTCATAATACTCTCCAATTAAATAAATATCATTGATAGCCCTCGTGAGAAGACTATCTAGTTACTTACTGCATTGATGCCGATAGTATAAGCATTAGTAATACTATAACAGCTGATTCAAATATCATACTACTATCCTTTTAGGTACACCCACACATTACAAGCCAGTGCCACTAATGAGACTACTAAAGCGAATATTGAAAGTGCTAAATCAAATTCCATACTACTCTCCAGTTTTTACAGGAGCCTTTTCAGACTCTTGTGCAGTCACGTAAGGGTCATACTCACAATCACATGGGTGCAGAGTACTTACCTCGCCTTCTAACAAATCTTCTAACAACCCTTCAGCTTCTTCAATCCAGCTACTCATTAAAACATTTCCTCATCAAACAGATCAGCAGTGTCTTTCTTGATCTTAGCATTAGCAGGGTGATTGATCCATGCTACGAACTCAGGATCAACAGTAGCAGACTCTGCAAAGGTGCCGACAAGAGCCTTCTCACCGAAGCGAGCGATACTAACAAGAGTACCAGCTAGTGTAGCAACCTCAACATTCTTGAAGTAGCCGTCTGGACGACCTGCCCATGAGCCACGTACTTGTAGCTGTACACGGTAAGGGAGTGCAATATCTTTACTGTTAGCATGGACATTGACACGATTCTCTTCACGCATCTTCAGGTTTAAAGCCTTAGACTGTTCAGGACTCATAGCCACCTTAGCAGTGAACTCATGAGCAGAAGCCTGACGGTACTTAGCGAGCTTGTTTAAAATTGACATAGGTATTCTCCAAATTTAAGTTAACAATTAATTAAATATTTATTAAAGATTAATTAGGTGGTTAGGACTCTAATCCACCTATACTTCTATTTGTATTTTGTACTAAAGCTTAGCCTTCAACGCATCTAGCTCTGCTTGTATTATTTCAACCTTAGCCTTAAGCAGTTCTGTTTCAGCATCATCAGGTTTGACACGGTAGCGGAAGTTAGGATTCCATGAAGGGTTGTCGCCTCCTACGCCCCAATTACCAAGTACATTTTGATAACACTGTATAGTAGCACCATCTGCCCATGCTTTGATCTCTTTAGCATGGATATGGGGAGTTAGCTTAGAAGGTTGTTCAGGAGCTAACTCGAACATGGCAGGGGCATAACTAGAACCACTGATACCTTTTAAGGCAATACGGCCTGTGTCAGGATCAAAATATTCCACAATATAAGTATCACCTCGTACTATATGAAACAGACTACAGCCAGTACGGATTACGTTATCACCTTTATTGAACATAGGTTTCTCTTCCTTAACTAGGTCGAAATTTTCAGCACGATACTGCCTACCATCATGCCCTACTAGACATACATACCCATCCCAGATATATGGGGTAGTTTCGTCTACTGTGTACTCAGCACCACTTACCATACTTCCAGACAAGTTATTAGTACGGCATACAACCTTGTCACCAACTTTAAATTTCATACAATTATCTCCAAATGTAAGTTAACAATATTAGACCCCAAACCAACACTGGCAGCCATATGTATTTCATAAACTACTCCTTAGTTATCTTGCGGTACTCAGCAACCCAATATTTAGCATCGTCAATATCGCAGTTCAGGGCAGCATGAACAGCATGAACAGCAACAACATCAGCAGCACGAACAACATACCAAGCAGCATGCCAAGCAAACCCCAGCTCCTTCCGGCTAACAGATTCAGTGTCTGCAATCCATTTCTCGACTAATTCAATTACCTGTTCAATGTTCATAAACTACTCCTCAATTACGCTACAGCACATAAATACTCTGCTATGGTAGTGCCACAGAGCATTATTGCAAGAACTATGATGATCTTTACATTATCTGATAACATACTATTCTCCAAACATATTAAGGATACAAAGAAACAGAAGACCGTACAATAAAACTAACCATACTGCTTCAATCATACACGATCCCAAAACTCATCAACATACACCTTCGCAACAACCCGCTCGTCATTCTTAGCAGCTAAACAAGCATGCCAAGCTGAACGACATTGACGACATAGACGGGTAGCCTTGCGCGAGATGGACTCATCCCAAACATCATCAATAGCTTCCTGCGCTTCTTGCAATTCGTCATGCATATAATCGACCCAGTGGGCGAAACCATCATCCAAATAACGCTCAACTACAGCAATAGCATCTTTACAGATCTGTTCAGTGTTCATACTATTCTCCTAAGCAATTAAAAGGTAGCTCATCCAACTCTTTATCAAGAGCCGCACAAGAACTAGCATACTCTTCTTCGGTCACAACAGCCTCTTGTCCATCACAACCTGCAACATACTCAGCCAAGTACTCATCGTAGGTATAGCTACAACCCCAGCAATGTGTCACTAACCAGCCATATAATTCCATACTAATCCCTCAATTCACCGTAACTATGTTCATTGTAATACTTAACCATTTCGTCCAATCCCATGTAATCAAACTTCCCATCCCCTCTATCTATAAAAGCATACTCCCAGCTGTCGGTTTCACATGACCAGAAGTAGTCAGACAGGTGAGCAGCTAATTCCTCCCACAGCTCATTCTTAGTAGTAGTGAGGGATATTACAGGCCATGCAGCATTCGAGTCCATCAGTAGTGCTACTAGGCCAATCAAATCTTCAATCTTCTTAGAACGGTTCATACAATCACCTATTATTAGCTTACATTATATTGGATTAGCAAGTACGAGGCTATTAAACCCCACCTTACAAGAATCTTTAAGCATAGGCTTATACTCCACCTATACATCTGTTAATCTTTAGGGAACTTAGGCATCTATTAAGGTAGGTTAAGGTGTTATACATTAGCTAGTACTACACCCTTACCATACCCTTATTAGTTACCCATTAGTACCTGATTAGATCTTACCCTTAGGCAGCTTAACAGGTAGCTTACAAGTATATACTGCTCTACTAAACAGATCTAGTAGGTTATAGCTAGGTTATTATAAAGGCTTGATAGGTATTGAGAGTGCTTGATAGTGTATGATAAAGGCTTGATAGGGCTTGGATGCCTAACACCCAGACCCTTCCCATACCTAACCAGTCACCAACCAGTCACTTACCAGAACTTCACATACCTACTTATACCTCATCAGCTCTCAATCCCTTACCACATCAGCCCTCACCAGTATCTTACCAATCTCTCACCATGCTTATTAGGGTAGGAGATAGGGATATGACCTGATTAGTGGCTATATAGGCTGATCAGGTAGTGTGTGGCTTAGTTGCTTGCCATTATGCTCTACCTATACTCTAGTCCACCTATACCTCTCACTAGCTCTTAGTCCCTTGCTTTAGTCACTTTAGCTCTTGACTTAGGGCACTACAGCTTGTGATTGGTCTTGACCTTGGATTATTACCCAGATTAGGCTAAGTAGAGGTGAACTTGTCTTGATCTTGTTACAGGTACTCATCAGACTTCTCCTGCTCAATTAGTTTACTATGCCTTACTTAGCCATCCTTGGCCCTACTCCATTACTTAGCGAAGTAGTAAGTCTTACCAGTGCCATCCAACTCATTGCGAAGGTTATTAATCAACGCTGGGATAGTCTGGCCATCAATATGCTTCAACTTACGTACCTTCTTACCAGTACGAGCTGATGTAATGAACTGGCTAGGTATTGATACCAAGTCAGCTCCAGCCTTACTTACACCTTCAAAGTACAGTTTGATGAAGTCTGTACCCATTGGCAGCATCTTAGTAGGCTTATCTTCAGTAGCACCGAACATATCCATGTATGCAAGCTTGATAGCCTCGTGTAGCTTACCATCAATCATATCATTGATGTTTACACGGAAGCAGTCATGGACAGATACTATGTGCTGAGCACCAAGATCTTCCAAGTGGCTTACAATAAGACGAGCCAACAACGCATCAGTAGCCTGAATCAGGTTAACAAAGCCAGTACGAGCATGGTCATACAAGCTAACCTCTGATGTCTTGAAGGTGATGGAGTTGAACTTCATCTCGTTCAGCCCTTGCTTGATTACCACTGTATCTGGCTCGCTATCGTAACTAACAGCATTGTTATGCACATCTACAGAGTGAGTGTAGTCCATCTTCACTTCCAAGCCATCTGGCATGTAGTATGAAGTAGCCTCAGTAGTGTTCATTACCATCTGCATACCATTGTCGGTATCTTCAAAGTGGTAGTGAGCCTTACGTATGGCCTTACGAAGGACAGACATCTCACCAAAGCTGGCCTCAATATCTGCATGGAACAGCTTACCATTCTCTTCCAAGTCATCACCATTACGCATAACTACGTTCAGCAGCTTGTTAGGGTGTAACTTCTTCTCATTGCTGGTGGCTGTGTTATATGCAGCTGAGTCAGTGAATGCACCCTTGCCCTGACCGTAGAACACGCCCATGAATGGCTTCTTAATGGTATTACGAGCAACTGCACCAAACTTATTAGCAAGCTTAGCACTACCTATTGCATAAGCATCTACCACACCATCTTCATTAGTGAAGCCACAAGCCTTAGCCATTAGCTGATCACCAGTCATCAAAGCACCAAGCTGTGGGCCTGAACACTTAGCATCCAAACCAAAGGCCATGCCAATGTAAGGCTTCTGACCTTTCTTGATAGCTACCAGGATCTTGATAGCCTTGACCACTGACCATGGCTTCTTCACACCCTCGAACTCACCTGAGATGCACTGCTTGATAAACTTACTAGCAGACCCAGCAGCTCTCCATCCAGCAATAGCCTCTTCGTAAGTAACTGACATCATATCAGCTAGCTCGTGGTTGATAAGTATTACAGCCTTCTTAGTACTGTAGTCCTGAGCAACACCTGACAAGTTCTGCAAGGCACGGGCCATATCTGATGACTGACCATTTGAGCCATGGCAATCAGCTTGGTTAAGACGAGCACGATCATCAGCCTTGAACTCTGAAGTACATGGCACGTTACCATCTTCGACCAGCTTAGCACATCCTTCTAGGACATAACGCTCGTCACAGTCAGTGCCAGTCGGGAACACAGCCATTGCTACGCTGAGCATATCCACATCAATTACTACTTGGGTATCCTGAAGTGCTTCAACTGCCTTCTTAAGCAATGGAGTACACTTAGCACCACTCTTGATGATCTTACGATTACGAGCAATACGAGTAGCAGAAGCAGGCATTGGGTAAGCTTTAGGCTTAACCTCATCAAGCTTTAACAAGTACTCACCAGCTGAGCCATCCTCATTAACCAGATCACATGACTTGGCAATCTCGAACCAGTTGTTGACTCTCCACTCAGACTTGGTGGTGTCAGCAATCTGTACTTCGGTGTTGAAGATAGTATCATCCATAGCATCTAACCAGATGTCCATGCCATACTGCATCTCAGACTGGTTGATGATCAAAGCAGCAGCCACGACCATTGCCTCTTTAGGATGCATGCCCTTGTTGAACAGGACAGTAGTGATTGCAGAAGACTTAGCAGAGTTGTTAGTTAGCTTGTTCATAATCATATTCTCTTATTGGGTTAGGCATTCTTGCCTAGGTTGCCTCTTATGAGGACTTGTTATTCACTTACTGTACAGGTGATGCTTAGAAAGGCATGTTATGCAGGCTGTCTCCATACTCTTGAACATCACGAGCCATCTTAGCCTCTTCAGCAGCAGCCTCACGCTCCCAAAGCTCCTCGTGGGTGACATCACCAGATCCACAGACACTCTGCGCTGCACACCAAGCTTCAAACTCTTCAGCATCACGCTCATCATCCAGCTGATTACCTATCTCGATCTCGATTGATGTTTCGAGGTGTGTAAGCTTGTCATTCAACAAGTCATACTCAAGCTTATCACCGTCATGGTCTGCAGCAAACATCTGGATCTCGATCTCGATAGCCTTATACAACATGTCCAGCTTATGCTCAAGTTGCATGTACAGCACACTATCCACATCCATTCCTACCATGTCACACTCAAGGTTAATACGGTCGTGTATCTTCTGGTCAAATGTATTCATGGTGTTAGTCTCAGTAGTGATAGGGGAGTTGGTAGTAGCGATTGAGTTGTTCATGGGTATATCCTTATGCGATGATTGTTAGGTATTCAATGTAAGACACAGCGGCTATTACAACAGCCATTACTGCTAGCTCCTTATACATAGTACACATCCTCAGCCATAACAAACAAGTCAATTGGACGTTCTGTTGACCATTCAAGGCCATTTGCAAGACACTCGCCAAACAAGCCAATGTCATCAATGTAACGTCTATCAATAAGTGAGAATGGAATGTTAAGGCTTGTCTCAACACAGATCACATTCTTGCCGTATTGCTTGGCTGTCTCTGCACAGTCGGTGAAGTAGAAGCCAAAGCCATTGATGTTCTTAGTTGCATGAGCTGCTAACTCAAGCTGTTCGATAGTTGCATTTGTACCATGATAGATCTTCATACGAAACTCCAATTGATAAGAACAAGGAATGCAAAACCATAAGCTGAGCTGGTAACAACACGATTGATATTAATCATACAAACTCCAATACAAAGAATAGAATGTGAAAAGGTAAAGAGACTCCTTTATACACAACAACAACCCTAAGCCCCATGAGCACATATATAATATTTTATTTAGAAATAGCAAGACCTATCATATCTACCTATTACTATCTATCACTACTTAGGAACCATTCTTAATAAGACCTCTCCATATATTATTTTATTTGGGAAAGGGCTTGTTAGGAACTATTCTCATCTAAACGGAAGAAGGGTAGCCCTGTTAAGGACTACCCATGTCTACCTACTTATACCTACTTATGGCCAGATAGCGCCAGCATCATAAGTTTTCCAAAATCCAACAACACGTAATGCTACGTTGGCAACATTTGTAGTGGTACTACTCCCATCACGTACAGAACGCACACGAATCCCTGTAGTAGTTGACTCGGAAGTACCTCCATTAGTTACAAATAAGTAACCATTACTAGATCCGTGATTGTTCATGCGGTTGGCAAGCATTATAGGATTTTCTACAAAAGCTCTGGGATACCCGTACAACGCCTCTGAAGATGCCCCAGAATTTATAGATAGCTCTACCCTAGCCTCTAACTCCATCCTACCATCAGGCCACCTAGTTACATTCCAATCACTGGCACCTTCGATGGTAAATATAGCCTGCCTGCTGTCGTAGTAACTTTCCTTGATGTAGCTAGAATCTTCCATAGCCAGGGGTGTTACGTACTTAGCATTATCAGTACCAGTATCTACTTCGGCTCCTGTAGCAATACCAACAGATCCTGGAGTGTTTACTTTCCAGTACCCGTCAGCACCTCCACCGCCTGATGTGTCTATCCAAGTATATGTAATACCTTGGTATGTATATGTCGATCCAGCTGTTGGGCTGTTCGGGAAATTAATAGCCATATAAGGCTCCTTAATTAAGTTACTTGTAACATTATAGAGAACTGGAACCTAGCCGATGTAGGTGTAGCTGTGCTGAAGCTATTGGAGAATGGAAAGCTCATTATAGCATCCGTGTTAAACTGAATACTCTTAGTCCCTGCCAATCCCCTAACCTCTACAGCAATAGTGGAGAAATCTACGCCACTTCCTACTGGAGTACAAGTCCCTGATCCATTACCTCCTACGATGCTATTTACTCCTAAGGTGGTAAGCGCACTGGTTATATCCCAATCTACTTGGCAGGAAGAGTCATTAGGTAAAGGGCTGGCTGAGGTAAGGGAATCAACCTCCAAAGCCCCTGTAAGCATTACCATATCTCCCATACGTTGTCCGTGGCAGTCTGCAAAGTCTCCACCTAGTGAGATGTCGTCAGAGAAAGTTCCAGTTATGTTAGCTACATCTTCATTTGCCACGAAGTAGCTAACAACTCCATAGTACTGATCCTTAACATAATTAGAACCTGACAAGGCTGCTGGGCTGACATACTTACTATTAGTGCCAGTATTCACCTCAGTACTAGAGGCTTCCTCAGGCAACGTAGCAGGGCTGGCAGGAACCCATTGAGAGCTATCACCATCATCTACATCGACATAAGTAGTACCATCATCTAGGTTGTACCAGCCTTGGCCAGATCCTGCTACGGGTGGTGGAGGGCTGGTACTAACAGTAGTACTTGTGACCTTTACCCAGTTACCGTTTGATCGGCCATAGATCTCACCATCTTGTGGGCCATCAGGAATAGTGCCTGCTACTTCAGACTGAGTAGGTGGGTGAGCTTCATGGTAGATACGTGATACAGTTGCAGCACCTGGAGCAATAGACTTGCCAGTAGGTGTAGTAGATATACCATTGTCTATTAATAGCATCTCGCCATTAACATTGGCCAGTGACCAGTTAGGTAGTCCTACTGTAGCACTAGTGATGTTGAATGATATGATGGCGTTTGAGTTCTTGATAGTTACATCATTACCATCCCAAGTAGCTGCTGAGGCTCTGGTGTTGATGCCATCTATTAGTATGCCGTCAGTTTGCTTAAGCTCTCCTACAGCAGCAGGCCCGAACATGCCAGCACCAGTAACCCAGTATGAGAATGTGGCATCTAGTGAGGGTTGGGCACCAGTTATTGAGGAGCCAATACTAGCTGTGTGGCATGCGTAGACCAAGCCTCCATCAACTACTTGTGCGCCTGTTTGATACTGGATAGCCGCGTCCCAGTTGTGATGTCCTTGCTCGGCTTGTACTAGTATGTTTCCTGTGGCATTAGCTAGTACGTAGTTGAAGTTCTGGAAAGAAGGTATCTCTGCTACCCAGCCGCTTACGTACTTGGCATCTCCTGTTGGAGTCTGACCGCCACCGCTTGCCCATACTAAGGGTAAATCTCTTTGAGTTGTCATATTATGTCCTAGTTATAGTTAGGGTATGTCCCGTAGGCATGAAGTACTTGCTTGTGTAGTCTATCAGTGCTGTTTCAGCTAATGATACATCTGATGCACTTACTTCCAGTGCAGTAGTAAAGGCCACTGTTGAGGTGAGCTTCATTACCTTTGGCACTTTTCCTATTAAGGTCTGTATAAGGTAGTACTGAGTATTCACATCCACAGATATTAAGTTGTTACACATGGCCTTGACCAGCAACAGCCTACGGTATGTGATGTCATCCAGAGGAGTAACAGTAAAGCCTTGGCTGTTCTCATCTCTGAGTATGCCACCATCAGCAGGAGTAGCCTCATCAGAGAAGCCAGCAATACCTGGTATGGTTACTGTACCAGCATCTGTAAAGCCGAACCATGCTGTAGGTAGTGCAACAGCTCTGGACTGGCCAAGTATGATTCCTAGTACATCCTGCTGCTCACCTACTGCGTATTCTATGAACCTACCTAAGTAGACTCGCTCAGTCTCTGCAAAGAGTATGTCCAGCTCAGCAAGGAAGCAGCCCATGTACTCTTTCAAGTTAGGGCTGTTCTGGTATTGCTGTAGTAACATTGACTCCATGATCTGAGTAGCCTTGTCCTCAGTAACTACCAAGGGCTTAGGCTCGAAAAACATGGGATTCATATTAAGTCACCGTTATGTTAATGTCTGTGGTAGCACATGAGGAGTACTCGTAAGTAGTAAGAACTACATTGGCAGCTACTAATCCTGGGATAGTCTTACCTATCGTCAAGGTGTTTACCTGTGCCTTACCATGGGGTGTGATTAACCCAAACAGCCTTGACCAGATTACATCCTCTCCTGACAAGTAACTATTGATGTCATCTGCCACAGCTTGCTTGATAGCTTCTTCAGCACCTGCGAAGTCTGCATCTAGGAAGGTTAAGTCCATGTCTACTACGATAGGAACCTCAACAGCCTTGTCAAAGTATATGTCGTGTGATACACCTTGGGTGTCGTCAACAGATACAAAGAAGTTTGACTGAGACCAAGTAGGGCAACTAAGACCTTTAGTGTTCAGGATAGCAAGTGCGATTTCCTCGTCAGTTACTCCTAAGTATTCTCCTACAACTATGTGCAGAGTCTGGGGAGGTGTTCCATCTGCTAAGGTGTCTGTTGGATGATCGTTATTGATCACGGCAGCTTGTTCAAGGCCTAATTCGTAGAGGCGCGAAGCGACAACGTCTGCGATTGATTGTGAGTTACGCATTACTGTCTTGTTGCGAAGGTTACGATACTCTTGAGGTGTCTGAGGCAATCCCCCTGCTACACCTTCTGCTGGCTGTGTTACTGCTGTCCAGCCTGTTATGACTGTCTTGATAGTGGTAACAGATCCAATAGGTACTAGTATAATTCCTGCCTGAGTTGCAACAGCCTCTACACTGGTAGGAGTAGCTCCAATGGTAGTGTTGAAGGAGGTCTTGAACTCGTTACCAGCAGCATCTGTTACGACACTGCCACTTTGTACGATAGTACCTTCTACTCCATCCAAGAACACATGAACGACACTGCGACTAGCTGCACCGTATGGTATGCCTGTCATAAGTCCAAGGTTACGAAGTCCTTGTCCTGCTGTGATATTAGGGTTAAAGCTATTGTATACTAGGCCTAGTTGCTGCCAAAGTGCTGAGACCTCAAAGCCAAAGATGGATACGTTCTGTCCGTCAGGGCTGGCTGGGTCTAGGTCTATCTCTGTGTCGTATACCTTTAGCCGTCCTTCAATCCTTGCTTTTATGTTTGCTAAGGTATCTGCTGTGAAACCTTCTGATGTAAGTCCGGCCATGAGACCTCCTTATATGCCCCAAGGGAC
>TARA_R110000824_G_scaffold302679_1_pt1 | contig 17076 bp, 14 predicted proteins | sample TARA_R110000824 | Tara Oceans TARA_R110000824 (sample SAMEA4397747) | marine metagenome | biome: Polar Biome; feature: [MES] marine water layer (ENVO:01000295) within the mesopelagic zone...; material: water (ENVO:00002006), including particulate matter (ENVO:01000060) such...
GCTGCTGGATGTGGTAGTGTCATCAACAGATAAAATGCCAGAGGTAGTAAGAGTGCCTGTAACTGACGTTCCTGCTGTAGCAAAATCTACACGTTTTGTGCCACCAAGCGTCAAGCCTATATTATCGGCCCCAATCCTGTAGAAACCAGAATTTGGATCACCAGACCAACTATAAAATGGAAGGCTTGCAGATCCGTCTGCGCCAAGATATTGCCCTGCTGTCGTGATGGATGATGTCAACCCATCTCCTGCTGCGTTCCACAATACATAGGCGTTAGCTACAGGAGTAGCCAGCGTAGTACTCGCACCAGAAGTGTCACCATCTGATAATTTTACAGAACGCGTAACTTCTGTATTTAATTGCTGCGCCAGCATGGTTAACGAATCAAGTTGCTGCTCTACACTGTCAGAAGGAAAAGGATCATTTTCCACTAGGTCAAGCGTCTGTGTAAATTGCTCTTCACGAATAATAATTAACGTTTCACCTGACGCTGGCGCAGATCCCATAGTCACTGCACCGCCTGACGCTACACCCGCACCACTTATTGTGTAATGTGTAGTAATTTCTTTTACTGTTTCAACGCCTGTACTGTCTACTTTAAGGATGACTTTTAAGTCGTCATTAGCAAGAAACAGGTACGGAAAACTAAACACGGTTGCGGAGGCGTCTCCGGCTGTGCTGACCCTGTTAACTGTTGTACTTATAGTCATATTACTTTTCCTCTGCGTTTAAACATTGTATAGCATAAAAATCAATCTGCTAATATCTTTTTGTCAATAGAGTAGCTGGAGTACCCTAATGCTTCATAAACTCCTCGTTCTAAATAATCTTCATTTCCATAGGCTACCCCTTGAGAAATGTGGTACACCCCCCGCAATTGTCCAACTAGTGTTTTTACTGGAACTCCTGTTAAATCACCTGTAACTTTTGTCATTCGATCTATAGCTTTAGTGCCGTCAAGTACATCTTCATACTCAATACCGTTTTCTGCAAAATCAGCAAGAGCAAGAGCAAAATCACTAATAAAAGCTATAGGGCTTCTGTTTTCTAAAGGTATTACTGCGTCTCTGCCGCCTACCGCTACTCTAGCAAGCACATCAAAAAGTTCACCTATTATAAAGATACCATTTAAAGAACCTAAAATTGAAGCTCTTAATTGATCTTCATCATCCCATTTAAAACCGTTTGCTATAAATTGAATTAATCCGGGGATAATAACGTGTAGAACTAACATACGTTTACTAAATTCTTTTTTATCAATTCTTCCCGCAGTTTTATCTATAATTGCATTATACTCGGCTCTAGCTAATGCGTTAGCTGACGACATAAATTGCGTTAGTATTCGTACAAAACTATTGCTACGTTGCAATTCTGATAATTGATCTACGTCAGCAGATTGTTGAGTGCGAACTGACAACATTTCAAAAGATGATAATGCTGCTTTTTTATTTCCGCCATTTTTCTTTAACATAGCGTAATAATGTGCATACCCGCCAATGGCAATAGCGCTTTTGTCTCCGTATTTTATTGGAAGCATTAAGACTTTAGCTAAAGATGGACGTTTTCCTACAAAATTAAGAAAAGATTTATCTGACAATAAAGCCTCATAATCTCGATCAATATTACTTCCGCGAGTAGTAAAAAATTCACTCTGATTTAATTCTTGCAATGCTTTTCTAGGGTTTTTAGCAAAAACTACAATACCTTCTATAAAATCTTTTGTTTTTACGTCTTCTGCAAATGCAGCAAATGAAGCTAATTGTTTCAATCCAATTTGAGGTTTTGCGCCTAATTGAGCAAAAGTAAAATTACGCATTAACGTTAAATAAACGGATTCTCCTGTAATTGAATTTTCTACGCCGCGTTTTGAAAAAGCGTCTAAATCTTTTTGTAACGAGTTAAATAAATCTTTACTGTGAACTTCTTCAATTTGTTCTCTTATTTCTGAATTAAAAATTTCATTTAATTGCTGTGTTTTTTCGCTGTATGCTATAAAATATTCCATTTCGCTAATGTGTGATTGTAATACTGTAAGATCTCCTATTTCTTTAATTGGTCGAACATTAGGTTTTCTACTTTTAAGACTGCTTGGCGCAACTCCTCCACGATATATTATACTTTTCATAAATTCGTCGTGTTGTTTTTCGTCGCTAAACACACGTCTTATTGGACTATAATTTTCAATTTTAGGTAAAGTGTAACCATACACACGTTCATAAACTTCGTTTATTCGTTGGTAATACTCTTCGTAAAATTGAAGTTGCGCTTTTACCATGCGATAATCGAGTTCAGTCATTTCTAATTCAAGCGCGGTAATAATTTCTTCAGTATATTTATTACCTTTTTCTGACATCATACTTTCGCGTAATACTGGATCACTCAATTCCATAATACGTTTTCTAAGTTGCGCGCGCGTTTTTACTTTTAACAATCTTGTTTTACCGTCAGAATGTACGAACGAACCTAAATTTAATTGTACGGTTTCGTCTTCTTGTAATTTTTTTAATAACGCTCGTTCAGATGTTGTGTTCATTGCTGCAAGCATTAATTCAGTAAAACGTTTAACACTATTAGTTTTACCTCTATCAAAATTACGACTTTCTTTAAATAACGACAAAGCATTAGTCATTGCGTCTACGCGTGTCTTATCTGATGATCGCATAGTTCGTTTTACTTTGTTCCACCAAGCTCCACTCATACCAAGAAAAAATTCTGTTTCTACTGCTAATAATTTTTCTCGTCGCGCTTGTTGTTTGTCTGTTTCTGTACGAAGAGGGCCAATTAACTCAGACAATTCTGTTCGTAATTTTTCACTTGCTTTTTGTTTAGCAAGAATGTCGTTGCCGCGAACGCTCTTACCTAAATCCATTAGTTGTGTGAATGATTCAAGTAATTTTTCAAGATTAACTACATCAACACTTTGAGGGTCAACTTTAATTGCTAAAAGTTTATTTCTTAATGCTTGTGTTGGTGTAGGTATTTTTGTTGTGCCATCATTTGCGTTTTTTTCAAATTCTGTAATAGCATCTTTTTTAGACATTTGAATTGCTTTACGCGCAACATCTAATATTGCTTGAACTTGCGGCCCAAAAGGACTTCTATTGTTTTTAATTTTTGTTCTTGCAAGTGTTTTTTGTAATTTTGTAATAACTTTTTTTCGTCGTGCGCTTGTAACTAATCTATCAATACGATTAAGCACTTGAGGTAGAATCTTTTGTAATTGTGTTGCGCTTTGAATGTTTGTAATTACCGCTAAAAATTTACCTTTATCATTTTGGTTAAGATCAGATTGTTTAATAGTTTCAAGTACAGTTTTTTGTGCGGCTTTAATATCTGTTTTTGCTAAACGAATACCTTCACGTATTCCTTTTTGAAGCGCTCTGTCTCTAGCAACAGCTACTCGACGTTCTGCGCGTAATAACTCAGAACCTTTAAGCTCTATTTGTTTATCTGTAGCTTGCAGCGCGGCGCGCGCTGTTCCTAATCCTGTTCCTTGTGTTAATAAACTTGCACGTTCTTCATCAAGTATTTCACGTTTTTTAAGTAAAGAGTTTATGCGATTGTCTAAATTTTTTACAGGTTTACCTTGCGCTTTGCGTTCATCAATAATAGTTAGAGTGTCGTCAATTTTTTGGTCAAAATCTTTAATTACATTATCAATTTTACGAATACGAGATCGTGCTACAGTGCGTAACGCAACTGTTTCTGCTGTAGCCGTGTCTTTTGTTTGTTGATTTAATTGTCGTTTATAAAAATCAGTACGCCGCATACTTTCAGCAGCAATTAATTCGGCGTCTGTTGCTATAATTGTACCATTAGTTGCAACTTCAATACCTGCTTCTTTTAATTCTGTCTGTTCTTGTTGATCTAACACACCAACTTTATACGTTTTTAAATCTTCAGAAACAGGTGCAGAACGGAGTTTTTCTGTTACAGTATCAACAGTTTCGCTACTAACATTTTTAATCTTTTCAATCTTTGTATCAAGTACCGCGTCTCGTTTTGCTTGCGCTATATCTCGTTTTGTTTTTATTGCTTTTGCAGTATCAACTGTTAATTGCGGAACAGAAAATCCTGTAGCAATTAACGGTGTAGCTTTTAACGCTTCTGTCATAGCATTACCTACACGGTCAAGAGCTTCATTAGCGGTAATTGGTGGAATGTCGAGGTCTGACGTTAATTTAGCAACCTCTCCTGCGGCAATTTGAACAAGCTCTTGTGCGCCTTCTGTAGCTGTTTCTGCTGCTATAATAGTTGAAACATTAATAGCAAATGTACGCAAAGCACCTTTACCTGTTGGTATTTTTAAAGATTTAATTTTTTTAATTTGGTCTTTACTTACATTTTGAAAAAGTTTTTTGCTCCCCGGAACAAGTCGAAACAATAATGCTACAGGTACAGCTTCAAGTCCAGCAGACGCCGCGCCGCCAACAGCCGCAGTAATACGGGCTGCCAGTGGGTTAATAGTGTTACCTTCATTATCTTTAAACTGACTGATTTCACGGTAAAGATGACCTGTTTCAAGAATAAAAGATTGTTCTACTAATCCTGTAAGACTTCCTGCACTAATACCTGCAAAAAATCCCGGCACTGCACCAACACCTGCAAAAGATAAACCTACTGTACCGAAACCAATACCACCTTGCATACCACGTTTAGCAACGTTTCCTATTATTTCTTTTAAAACAGGAAGTTGTTGCGAAGATGCTCGAAAACCTTCTTCTACAAAATTACGAGTTCTTATTGCGCCCCCTGCTTCTTCATGTAAACGTTCAATTTCTGCGCGAATAAAAGGCGTGTCATTCCCCATAAATTGTTCAAAACCTAATTGTCCTATTTGTGTTTCAGCATCACCTTTATTAAAACCGCGTGTGCTAATATCTATCAATCTATCAATAGTTCCATACGGAGCTTCAATCAGTTCGTTAGTTCTTTCAGAATATATTTTTTCGTTTGGCATATTTAAAGGGCTTGCAGAATTTATGTCAAACGTAGACGTAGGCGGGTCTGCAAATGGAGACGAAACAGGTTGAGCGCTGTTAATATCAAAATCCATTACGTTTCTTTCGCTGTAATTAGTTCAAGTCCCGCTTTACTGTCTTTGTGTTTAGGGCGTTTAAACGTATAAATTACCTTGTTGCCTGATAAATAATTAATTGTGCCGTCATTTAATTGCTCAACTTTTGTAATATTAAATTTTGGATTAGTGTTAGCTTGATTAAACATTCGCGCGCGACGTCTTGCTAATCCTTTAACAGATTTTTTATCAATAATAGCTGTGTCTAATGTACTAAATAAAATTGCTTGTACATCGCCTTCTGCTATAGCTTGTTGTAATTTTGGAAACAGAGAAGGGTCAAGCACTTTATTAACACCAATATTGTAAGTAAGATCAACAAGTGCTGCTTGAACTTTAGCCCCAAGAAGATCAAAACCGGGTAATCTGTTATGTAAAGTTGCGCTGTCTTCTCTAACTGCTTCATTCCGTGCTTGCGCGTCTGTTAATGGACGGCCTTTGCGTTTTTCTATATCACGTTTACGTGCTTCAGTAATTCCACCTTCGCCTGTTGGTATGCCTGTAATAAAATCGCCTGTACCTTCATTAGCAACTAATTGGTTTGTAACAATATTAATAGCCTGTTCAGACGGTGGAATATCTAAATCTATACTAACGCTTGTGCCACCGCTTATAGCAATATCGGTAGTTTTTCCACCAAACGGCGGATCTAAATCAACACTAACTTTTGATCTATTGCCACTGCTTGTAACAGTATCGGTAGTTTTTCCACCAAACGGCGGATCTAAATCAACACTAACGCCTGTTCTACCATCAGGTAATCTATTTGGTTCTTTTTTGGTAGCTGGTTTAGGCATAGAATCAGTGGGTAAATTAGTTTCTGGCACAGTAGGTTCGGTTTTTAATGCTTCTGCCTCTGTTATTGGCTCAACATCAATAACTTTGCCTATTGCATCTTGCGTAACCCGTGCGTAGTTGCCATTTTTATCTTTATAAATTTTAGGGCCACTAATTGTTTTGTCAGGTTTACTTTTATTTTCGCCGGGAGAACCAGAAGTAACACCCCCATTCGTATTTACAACGCCGTTAGGTACTTCTTTTAAATGTCTTACACTAGGAATTCTGTTCCGTGCGTCTTGGTCTATTACAGACGCAACAATTTCTTGAATTCTTTTATCTCGTTCAGGTGTTCGTTCAGTAGAATTTGCTATTGGGTCGTTGTCTATTAAAGGTAACACTGTTCTAAGCAAATTACTACTTACGTTTGTTCCTAATTTATTAGAGTCAGTAAATTGTAATATACTATCAATGGCTACCCTATAAGGCTCATCATTATATATAAAATAACCAGTTCCAGATTCGTTTATTTTATTTTGAACTATTTCTTCTATTTTTGATGAATACCGATTAGCTGTACCCGCACCAATAAAACCTTCAGTAACTAAAGTTGTTAAATAGTTTTGAAAATCTACAAGTTTTTTAATGTTTTTTGTTGTTTTAAATGTAGTTCCTTTTTTTACAATTTCTAACTCAATAAATCTACTGGCTACGTCAGTCTGTGCGGTGTTCATCTCCTCTATAGAACGTTTAGGTTTAGACTTTTTAATTAAAGTCCGTTTAATATTGTTATAAACACCAGAATCTAAACTAGATTTAAGGTTTTCTAGTATTTGTAAATCTTTTGTTGTTGGATTTGGTTTTGTAAGTAACTCAAAAGCCGCAACATTGTTTTGTGAAAGTGCGACTAGTTGGTCAAGTTCTCTTTCATCATCCATTCCTTTAATTTTATCTCGTAAATCTTTTTTAAGTTGTATTCTTTCTTCTTCAGGTAAAAAATCTAGTTTACCTTCTTTTAATTGAGTTAACCCGTGTAGCGGGGTCTGCAACAATCCTGTAGCAATAGCTTTCCGAAACACAGGAAGTGCCGCTGTAACTATTGTTTTTTGGCCTACTGCGTTAATAGTCGTGTCGGCCACATTACTAACAAACTTTTCAGTTGCTTCCGCATAGTTAGTGTCACCTTTAATTAAGCTATTTACGATACTCGCTTGTATTTTTCCAATGTCCATAAGGTCAGCTTTAACCATTTGACCCGATTTAAACCTAACTGCGGAACGCATTGTGGACAAACGGCTACTTGCCATTTCGTCTCCAAGTGCGTTTAACTGAACACCGTTTAATCCACTTGTAAATTTATTTACGGTTTCCTTGTACCGAAGTGAAGTTTCTTCAACAAAACCTGCTGCGCCTATTGGTGCGTTTTGTTCGCGTACAGTTTGCTCTTGTTCAAACTGTAAACGTAAGTCAGCAAAACCTGCACGAGCTTGTGTAATACTACGTTTATCTTCGCGCTGCCTAATAATGTTACTAGCTTTTATACCAGAATCGCCAAGCGAAATAAGTCCTTGAGCCGGGCCAAAATCTTCGGCTGTAGCCGCAACACCGCTTGATCCTACCGCAATTCCTGTAGGTGCGTTGTATGTTGTAAAACGCGTTCCCATTATTATATCCTATGCTTTAACAATTTACGCATTGCCAATTGCTCTATATTGAAGTCCTAAATCTGCACTGTTATTTATTGGATTTCCTAAACCACTAAACAGACTAGTTCCACCACCTATTACGGCTCCTGTCATTAAAATATTTCCCGCTGCGCCTAACATAGCACTTTGTTTAGCGCTTTGGCCTTTAGCTAACGCAAGCCTAGCTGAATTTTCTTTACTTGTTGCAGTAACTTCTCCCGCATGAAAAATGGTCTGTATGTTTAATTCTTCTTCTATAGCACTATCTTCAAGAAGGTCTATTTTATCAGGGTCAATAGCTCTTAAACTTCCTTGACGTTTTCTACCTAATCGTTCTTCTCGTTTTGCTTTTTCTGCTGCGGCTGCTCTTGCAGCGGCAGCTTCTTGATTATATCTTGCTGCGTTATACTCTCCGGCTCTTTGTGCGTTTGCTCCGGCTGCAATTGCTCCTATTGTTCGTACTATTGTACTTGCAATTAAAAATTCAGTTCCACTCATAATACCCTCGCATACAAAGCACAATCTCGTCCATCAGGGCTGTAATGGCTCATTCGTTCGCATTCCATTTTAAAACCTAACATCTTAGCCCAACGGTGCGCTTCAGGAAAATCACAGTCAACTGTCATTTCTATTCGTTGAATATAACACCCATCAAGAAATCTTTTAATTGTACGGTGCGCGCGTAAAAAATTTTGCGGCGTTGATTCAGCTAAAAAAGCCCATGCCATTGCTCTGTTGTGCCACATTGACACAACCCCCGCAGCGCCAATAGGTTCTCCATCAACAAACGCGGTGTAACCCGGAGTAGCTTCAAGCGCTTTGCCTTGTTCAAATGTAACCCAATCACTAAGATACGCTTGCATATCTTGTAATTTTATAACAGCTAGATGTTCTGCTTTAAACGGTACAATTTCAAACATTACCGATCCTCTACGCGTAATTGTGGCATTATAGCTTCAATTATCACAGGAAAAGGTTGTGTTTGCCGATAATAAAAATGATTGTCACCGCCATATTCACCTTCCCACGCTAATTCGTGATCGCCCGTAAAAAGAGGAACTGCGGTGTCCATCGCGTCACCACCTTCGCGCAATACCAACGTATCAAGACTTGAAGTGTCTGGCCCCATTGCGCCGCCTAACGTCTGTAAAAAACGTACAATAACACGATGAAAGCGCGTTACCTTACCCTGCGCCGTTCCGTCGGCTGCGCCTACGTCATACCGTAATGTTTCAAAATCTGACGTGTACGCCAAACCCACATGAACTTTCGAGGCGGCTCTGTCTAATGTTACTGCACCTGATGCTACTGTTTTATCTGCGTGAGCCGCGCCTTCTGCAAGAATTTGAACCGATTGCCCTTCTAAATGATCAAGTCCTGAAACACTTGTGCTGCGTTCGCGCGCTTTACCGCCAGATACATACGTTGTGAAAGCTGCGCTAGTTATAGCGTGTCTAATATCGCCGCCTGACGTGTACGTAGTGTAACTTGAACTATTAATTCCTGACAACTGAAACGTGTTAGTTGTCACGCCAGCAACAGTAAAACCTAACCCATTAAGTTCTGTCATACCCCCCACGTTAAAAATCCCAATCTGGTCGCCGTTTGTTAACCCGTGCGACGGCGCAGTAATAACCGCAGGATTAGCTTCTGTAGCACCCGTAATTGTTGCAGATAGTTTTGTGTTACTAAACAATTCAAATGTGTTAGTAGCTTTTTCACCTATCACATACGAAAGTTTATTAAGTTCGGTCATACCAACTACCTCTGTTATTCTAACATCATCCCCATTAGAAAACGTATGACTAGAAACAGTAACAACTGCGGGGTCCGCTCTTGTGACTGCTGTAATAACTAATGGCGCATCTAATGATAACCCACTGTCTACAAAAAAAGCATCTTCTTGATCTCGGCCTTCATCCCAATGCGGTTTTAAATACTCAATGTAACGTCTTACGGCTCCATTAATATACCTCTGCACTACCATATACAGTTCATCAGCCGTGCCTGTTGTATTCGGGATAACGGTGATACTTTCTACTTTAGCTTGTGTAGTTCCTGCATCACTTGTGCCACCAATACTGTGTCTGGACCAGCCAACAACTTTTTGATCGCGGTCATACGTTAAACTCAGTAATGTTCCATCTACTAATGACGCCCACACAATGCTTTGAGGTTCTGTCTGATACGTTATATCGACTACCCCTGTTCGACTAACGTGTTCTGCAACTAACGTTAGATCAGGCGCTCTAAAACCGTCGTCTTCAAAAACATACGCTAACTCTCTTACTTTTCGTAAAGCGCGTTGCACAAACAACACTGCGCGTCCTGCGCGAATAGGTTGAATGTTTCCACTGCCATATGCTGAAGATCGTTTACTTTGTACGTTTGCGGGGGTGGTGACGCCGCCTGTGTCGGAAGGACGTAGTATCCACTCACCGCCCACTGTCCCTATAAGTAAACCTTTTTCATCATCAGTAATCCAACGTATTGCATTAACGGTATCTGCTGACAAATTATTAGTTACTGCGTTGTCATCAACTACGGTAGCGTCCAGTTCTGTCGGCGCAAAATTTTCAAAATCACCTGTTCGACTCATATCAACACGTTGAGGGAAATCGGTGCTACCTGCAAAACATAAACGGTTTTGATGAAATGTAACTACACCGGGATAGCCTGTGGTTGCCGACCATACACCTAAACGCCAATTAATAGTAGCCGTAGTAGCAGACGCGTCAGGCCCGTCAATGGTAGCTGTAACGTGTGTTGTGTCAGCGCGCGCGGTGATTGTTAAAAATGTCCAATTAGCCGCCGCGTCTTTCCATCGTATTAACCGCCCAATATCGGACGCTAGAAAACCACTGCCGCCGTTTATTCCTGTTACCGCAGAAGCAGTGACAGTGACAGATCCCGTTGTGGCTGATAACCCCAACGTCGTTGTTTCAACATTTGTGTTAAGAAAAGGCCCATCAGAAAACGTTATATCTGTAATTGACCAAGCAGTGTCAGACGTTCGTGAAATTTTACGCGGTTTATGAGAAGGATGAACTACATATAAAATGTCGGCACTTTGAGCAAATTTTAACTGAAACAATTCGGCTGTAGTATACGTAGTGGTTAACTCTATTGTTTGTGCTGCTGTTCCAGCAGAACTATACGCAGTAAAACTGCTAGAATTTATGTTAGTATCGTCAATATCTGTAAGCTCAAAGGTGTGTGTTGCTTTGTTTTTAATTTTGTAATACTTACCATTAAGCTCAGTCATTCCTACTACACTGTCAATGTAAATTTCAACGCCGTCGATAAGCCCGTGTGAAGTTGCTGTAATTACGCACGGGTTTGCTGCTGTAGCTCCAGAAATAGTTTTGTTAGCACCTAATATTGCGCCATTATCTTTATAAAAACGACAATATAAATTGCCAAATTCTATGATGTACGCTTGCGTTGTTGAAAACTCAAAACGAAAAATGCGTGTAGAAAGCGAACTAGTCTTAACTTCTTTTATAAAACCTGTTCCGGGTCGTCGTTCTACTGGCCCTTGGACAAGAGGTATAAAATTTAAACACGTTTTAAGTCCTGTCTTATACCTGTCTACGTCGGGTCTTCCATACAACAACGGCGATATTTCACCACCGTTGAAATTGTTTTGTATTGCACTAACTTTTGCCACTTATAATCTCGCATTCAACCAAGTATCCGTAGGTAATTCTTGCGGCGGGCGTTCGAAAGCACTCACACGACGAGCCTCTTTACGCACTTCTCTATAATGAAATAGCGCTTCTTCTTTCTTCTTATTTGAGTGCGTTACCATTTCTGCAATGTCCATAGCAATACGCGCTATTAACAACGCTACAAAAAGCTCATCAAAAGTTTCTTCGTCTGTTATTCTTTTTATATACACAAGATTAATAGGAGAGCCGGAATCTGTTAAGATATACCGCCCCTCTATTTGAAAATCATCTTGGATAGGCGTAGAATTTGTACCGTTCGTTGGTAATATTCTTAGACAGTCCGCTGGTAGCAAGTATCGTTTAGCAAAACCAAAAATAGGGTCTGTGCTATCAGACGCTATTTGCACACGTTCTCTCGCAAAACTCCAAGGATGCGCTCTAAGTTCGCTATCCCTAGCTTGAGTGTATACCCTGTTACACGCGCGTCCTGCTGCTGTATCTTCTGTTAAAGATGAAATAGACTTCGAGCCAATACGCTGTAGCGCAAGATTACAAATACCAACTGCGTCAGTCATTAACCACTCCTATTAAGTAGTAAACGTCACCGCGCCTGATGCGGCTGCTGACCCGCTTATGTACCAGTTGGTCCCGTCACAAAAAATTTCTACTTTATCTCCGGGCAACATTGTGTCGGCTACCCAGTTAATACTGCCTTCAGCAGAAGCGGGAACCGTCGCGCCCGCTACGTTGTAATCACCAAAGATGGTGTTATCGTTAGCGGCGTTGATGACAATGGTGTGATTGCCCCCTGTTACCTGAGTTGCGCCAGCATAGAAAGTGAAATGCAGCCCAGCTTCAACTAATGGAAGTGTTGTCACAAAAGCGTCAGCACTATTTAAAATATAGGTCTTACCTGTCTCTGCCGCCGCAATGACATTAGTGGTTGTAACAATTTCAACAACCGCAGCGTCAATTTTAACAGCCCCATCTTGGCTGGCGTCATAACGGATATGGTAATCACCCGTAACGGGAACCCCTACCGCAGTGGGGAGTTCAGTAATTTTTTTATACGCAAGATCATAATCAGCCATCGTTTTTCCTTAAAGTGAAACGGGGTGTGACTACCGCCACACCCCTTAGTTCAATCAATCAACAACGTACAGCATTGTTAACTCAATCGTGCCAGTAGCGGCAGCGCCAGCCGTCACAACCGTGATGGGAATACCATCACCGTCTGCATCGACAACACTGTTGCGACCGAGAGCCGAAGTAGCGGCAATATCAACCGTAGTAATTGAGGTTGACGCAGCCGCAGCTTTGTACTCATCAACGTCTAAAGCAACAACCGTACCAGCAGCGTTTTTATAAGCCGCGTGGCCTACAGAAGCTGTGGTGGAACCACCAAGGGCGTCATGTACCAACTCACCCGAAAGGATACGCGCACCATTCGGAAGGTTGAACATCTCGATAGTGCCGACCGCAACCGAAGACGCTTCATACAAAGCATAAGCGACACGGACTCGCCCAGCACTTTCACTGGTTTTGATCTTCTCCGTTGGCGTGTTCTGATCCCACTTGGTTTTTTGGACGCTATATGTAGTAGCCATTTTTAAGCCTCCGAACAAGTGATGGCGACGACTTTTTTCTCTTCAACTCGCGTAGCGCCAAAGGTTCCTTTGACATACACTTGCGTTGAATAAGACTTGTCGGCACGATCAGAAATCTGGACACTAATGTCGTTCCAGAGTCCAAGGTGAAGGCCAGATTTAGCCCAGCAAACGGCTGTGCGATCTGTGCCTGAAAGAGCCAATCGTTGACTGTCAATAAAATTGAAGCCCATGAATGACTTGATACGACCATCAACAAGAACAGGTTTATTAGTAAAATCTAAACTAATAGCTTGAGTCTGTCCTAAAAGATCGTCGTGTTGTTGTGCGCCAATAGCGCAATACAACGGCTCATTGTCTACATCAACTTCAGCAGCAATTAACAACTGCATTGCTTCCCGAAGTTTGACGATTGTAAGACCGCCCGCTGTCGTACCCGCTGTTTGACCAGCAGGGAACGTTGTGGACGTTGTTCCGTCTTCGCCTGTTTTAGACGTGGCGGTAGCCGCCGTAATGATAAGGTCGTCCATTGCACGTCCCAAGGCCATAGCACCATTAATAGCATAAGGCGAGGTAGGATCAGCAATAATACGCAACTTATCTTGATCGTCAATGAGATCTGCCCATTCGTAGTCTGTGGGAAAAACCCATCGTTTATCGTGGGGGGTTTCAATAAGTGGTGTGTCAGCATGACGTGTAGTTTTGGCTTGCGCTGTAACTGCACCGATTTGGTTGACGGCTGCGCCGGACTTACCGTGATAGCTGTCTTCCATTACCGCACCACGAAATTTAGACCCTCGTTGTTGAAGCAGATGCTCAACAGTAGATTTATAGTCAATAATTGACCAGTCTAGTATTTCGTTTGACATAGGATTTACCTTCCTTCTGTCGTTAAAACAAAAGCTGAAGGCTTGTCCGCTGATGCGGGGCCAATACTAAGGCTTTATTGTCGGCCTAAAAGGTTATCGACGTTGCCTGTTCTACACCACAGGGTGTGCTTGATTTTTATTATTGCCACAAGTGTTGTGTGATTGCAATAGTGTTGTGTTTAAACATTGCCTTTCAACGTCAATTTGGTCTTTTGTTTTGGCAACTCTACAATCTTCGCGCCCTCTTCAATATACTTAAAATACAGTTCTGCTATTTCTAACGTTTTCTCTGGCGACACGCCATGTGTTAACGCCAGTTTTAACGCTTCAAGACGAGCCTGTTTCATTACACAACTCCACTAACTAAGCGCGCCAGCGCAGACTTCTTCTCTACTGCTGCCTTGTGTCCGGGGTGCGTCCTATCTAACCACGCGCCCATAAACTCTTTGTTCATCGACAACTCTGACAATTCTGTCCGCGCCTGATCTGGTGTTTTGTGATTAGGTATAACACTTTCCCCACCATCAAAATCGTGGTCGCCTATCTTAGTGTTTAAACCATCTACAAATTTCATAGCCTCTACTGGCCCCATAGAACTGTGTAGACCTTTAAGTTGATCTTCTGTAATTCCTAATTTTTGTGCGGCAAGGTTAATCCCCGCAACTTTTAAATCATACGCTGCCCCCCACTCTTTTTTCAATGCGGCTTCCGCGTCTGCTCCTGAAATAGAGGCCGTGTCTTGTTGTTGTTGTATAGTGTTTGATAAATACTCTGCGTCAGCTTCAGCAAGCCCTGTAAATTGTTCGTCCGTAAGCCCAAGCGCGTGTGCTTTTGTACGCATCATAGTTAACCGTGTGTCATCTTCTGAGCCTTCAGGTAATGTTACTGAATATTGAGAAGCGTCTTCAGGTCGTCCTAGTTTGTTGTAAAAAGTTGCGTGTTCTTCTGAAGACGCGTCATCACCTAATAAAGTAATAGTGCGACCTGCTTTATCAGCGCCCATTAACTTTTCAAGATTATGATAACTTCCAAGAACGTTTTCAAAATTGCCGTTTTGAAGTCCTTTAGCTTCAGCCCACGCTTTTGTGTTGGGGTCGGTAACTTGATCTAACCATGTAGGTGGTGTTTGTGGTGTAGTGTCTACGCTTGTCTCGTTAGAGGGCGCGGGTGTTGATTCCGCTGGGTTGCCCGTTTCAACGGACCCTGCTTCTTCAGTCATGTTTTACTCTCCTTGTGGATTAAAATACGCCTGAAGCTCATCTTCAGACAAATTGAGATGTTTTGATATACGAAGCCACACCTCACGGCGTCCTTGTAAAATTCCTTCGGCACGAGAGTCTGGTGCAAACGTGCTTTCATTTGCTCGACAGAAACGAGCCAAATCAGTCAACACGCGTTCGCCATGAATACCTGTAAATGTTTTACGATAAGATTGACCTCGCGTAATAAGATAGTCTTTTATTTTTTCGGCTGCTAGTTGAATTACTGCCATTTAATTTAACGCTTTCATCACTCCAGCAGCAGCGGGTGCAGCTTCTAACAGTTGTTGTGTCTGTTGTTGTTGCATACGACTTTCACGTATCTGAGCAACTTCTTCTGGCCCCCGCATCCATGACGGCGGTACTGCATTAATTTCAGCAAGTTGTTGGTAAATTACATCAGAATTAAATTGATCTAACACAGATAAATCTTGGGTAGTGTTGGCGTAAGCGATTGCCGCTTCCAGTGTGCGAAGCCAGCCTGATGCTTCTTCAGCCCGTTGAGAACGTGACAACGGACTGTCGTACTCAACCTCAAATTCGCCCTGCGCTTCAATTAAAATGTCAGGCATAGGCGCAAGAAGCCCTTGCTTTGTCATAACATCTAATTCGCGCTCTATCATAGGTCCAAGCATCTCGCTTTGCTGCCGCCCCATTGTAGGTGACAACAACGCACCTTTTTCTCTGGCCCGCTCCAACACTTCTGTTGCAGTCATAGTTGGACTTTCGACTAAAATCTGAAATAAACTAACTAAAAATCCGTCATTTATTATCTTACGCTCCATGTCCATTAACTCTTGCCCTGCCGCAAGATTACCTACAGGCAACGCTTGAACAAGCGCGCGCCCTTCCGCAGATACACCACCGGGGTTTACCGCACCCGGTTTCATGCTGAACGTGTCAAGGATACCGTCGTCGTGCGACAACAACACAGGCGCAATAGCCCGGTGGCCTTGCGTCAACATGGTCTTCTTTTGCTCGTTCAATACTTTAATGCTTGGTAGAACAAACATTGCGGGCGACCTGCCGTAGACCTCGCCGGGGCCAGTAACATACCGTGATACTTGGTAGGGGAACGTGTCGAACCCGCCTTCGCTCAAAAGATGCCCCCCGTCAACACAAACATAATACGAGACAAACGGTTTACCGCGCTTGTCCATTTTTCCACTTTCTACTTCAATACGCGGACGAATACAGTGAATAATTTCATACCGTTTTTCGGGTTTGTCTTTCACCGAACCCATAACAGAGTCAGGAAGACTGTCCCAACGTTTAGTGTCAACACGTTGTTGCATCTGTCGCGCGGTTAATGAAAACTTACGATACGCCGTATCTACAATACCTTGATGATTATTTTCAAATAACAACTCTCTTAAATCAACAGCTTGATACCGCAAACCGCCAAGATCATGGGCATCGACAAACATTATGGCTGTACCGAACGCACCCAACCCCATGTATATCTCATGTTGTTGACTTGCGTAGTTTGCTTTAGGTGCGTAACGGTGACGGAACAATCTGTTGGTCGTATCCTCGAACCATAGTTTTACATCACGGTCTGCCGCAAGCGTAGGATCAGACGGCACTATCCTGTGCCATTTCTGTGTGCGCGGCGTTAGCATACTCTCCATTGCCGCTGCAAAACGTTCTAACGCAAGACCCGCTGTACTATCAATCATTTCAGAGGTACGCTTGTCGCCTTTTGTCAAACTACTGTCGGTACTCGTCATAGAGTTTGCATAGCGCGGGAGAACTCTATCGGCTATCTCTTCCCAATGACTTTTCCACGTCGCCCTGCCCGCCTCTAGTTGGTCATACCGTTCAATAACCCCGTTAGCAACGTCACTCATATTAAGATCCTAACAATGTTTTTGTAGTCCCAGTGTTGTCGCCGCCTACTGTTGTTTGTATTCCTGACCGACCTTCTGCCAACCGTTTGCGTCGAACTGCTTCGGGCGGGGCTTCTTTTTTCTTCACTGGTGGTCTAGGCGCAGGTGCAGGAGCAGAACGCCTACCACCAAACCCGCCCATTACCCTGTACCTAATAACGTTGTAGAAGTAGAACTTGTTTCGTCTTCTTCTTTAACACCAGACCCGCTTGTCAGTATTGTTTCCGAGCGCCCCGTCGCT
>TARA_R110000824_G_scaffold16895_5_pt1 | contig 17071 bp, 17 predicted proteins | sample TARA_R110000824 | Tara Oceans TARA_R110000824 (sample SAMEA4397747) | marine metagenome | biome: Polar Biome; feature: [MES] marine water layer (ENVO:01000295) within the mesopelagic zone...; material: water (ENVO:00002006), including particulate matter (ENVO:01000060) such as......
AGCTATGGATGCTTCTCTGGAAAACAACGTATGCTGGATCTACGACTCACAAGGACCCAACGTTGGATGGCGCAGGCGGACGGACATCGCAGCTGCCGGCTCATGCATTACGCAGGACCACCGCAAGATGAACATTGTCGTGGGGACAGCAGGGACAGAGAACCTTAACGCTACACCTTATAGCGCCTACGTCTTAGACCACCGGGTCTCTACTGCATCTTATGCCGCGCCTTCCTTCTTCGGGATCATTGAGACTGCGTGGCTGTTAAATGAAAACGACTACACAAAAAAGTCTCCGTTCACAGTTTACTTTTGGTTTCGCGAAACATCTTCGGCGCAGGTAAAAGTCACCCTCTACAGAGACTGGAGGAAGCTGGAGGTAGAGCAGGCGGTTCTGGATCTACACCCAGTGAGCGACCCCCCTCCTTTCTGGGGGGCTACAGAACTAGGTGCGGGAGAGACGATAAGAAAGAGGAGACCCTATTGGAGCCGGGCGGCTATCTTCATTCCCAGTTGCGAGGTCTTTAAAGTAAGCGTGGCATCAGGTCCTGACGCAGAGTTCATCGGCATTTCTTTCGACTATCAACTCAAGCCTTCGGGTGGAGCGAGGATTCAACCATGAGTTGGAGATATCCAAAAGGACACACCAGGCCAGGGGAGTCTATTGCTATTGATGGTCTGAACGATGGTTTCCTGCCAGTAGTAGAGGAGTTCCAGGGGCGCATCAACGAGCAGAACTTCAAAGATGGAGCCATTACGGAGACCAACTTCCCGATTCCCTTTTCCTCGGACGGCTATGTTCCAGACACCTTTGTCGAGCCTGACGTTTGGGAATGGGTGAAGACAGTAGGTCCCTTTCCTCCACTCGGGAGTCCCCTCGACGCATCTCCCACCAGAGGCGCATGCCTCACGCCAGGCTACGACGGCATCAACAATCAGTTGGAATGGGTACGGTTTGCATCTGGAGATGGAATCGCCTTTATGTCTCTAGAAGGATGGATTGGTGCATGGACCCCTGCAAACACAGGCATGTGGTCTACCATAGGAATCGACACCATCGACACTGCGGTCTATCCCAACATTTCCCAAAGCCCTATGGTGTATGAGACGACCCTTGATGAAGGGTCTACGATCTGGGTGATGTGTAGTCTGCAGGCAGCGAGTGTAGACTATGGCGGCAAGGGTATGCAGTTTGCCGTTTTCATTAACGGGGTTCTTATATCGGAGTCTATTTGGGGATCCGGAGATCCGACTAACACTCCCGTAGGAAGCAGAAGCACTACCACGTCGGCCTCCTCCGTAGGACCTTCGTCCTCTTTCTTTAACGGGAGGGGTGCAGGAACTTTCACCTGCTTTACTGGGTTTCCGGCGTGTGTGGAGACCATCCAGCAGGTTCCTCCTGGGACTCTTTCAGTTGAGATAAAATGTTTCGTAGACGGCATACCTAAGAAGTATGCCATTGGTTCCCGCGAACTCATCATCCTGTTTTTGGGGAGATAGAATGGCGAAGATGATTTACAACTTCTTTGACGAGGAAGACGCCTTTGAGCAAACCCAACTCGCGGAGCGTTTCGACTCAGTAGAGGCAGGCATTGATGCACTAGATGTTGAAACCGCTTGTGCTAAAGGATGCCTAAACGATTCCCACCTTCCTTCTTTCCTGAGTTTCTCAGCCACGAAGGAGGTAGTAGCTGCCAATAAGTCCGACCCTTACCACATTCAGAATCCCGGTTACGTCATGACGACGACAGGTCCAACCGGAACGTATACCGGAGACTCCTGTTATTACAACCTTAATAATACAGTATCGGCAACCTTGCCCATCCCCCCAGGAAGCTATCCCTTCGTTCAGATATGCGAGCAGAAGGCTCCTCCAGAGGACGGTGACTGGGAGATCATCGAAAACGCTATCGGGTTTAACGCCTCCCTTGAGATCGCTATCCCTGAGACTGACCTCACTGATTTTGAAAACCCGGCGCTTATTGTAATGATGAATGTTTCGCTTGAGCGAATGGCATTTGACTATCTAGTCGAAGACCCTGCGAACCCTGGTCAGTTTATTCCAGGATGGCCAGGTGGAGTCACCGGAGATAACATAGACTGGGCATGGGCTATGGGCCAGTGTGTAGCGTTTGCTATTCAGGTTCAGGACGCAGACTTTGATACATGGCATCATATCTATGATCCTATCGGGACGGCTGACACCACCGCTACGGCTAATCCATTTAGAAGAACAGAGCGCAGAGCAGGATGGCAGACCCATAACAAGGTCAGCCTGCCTGACGGAGAGGATGCCACTTCAGTCACTCCTCAATACCGGGATATCTCTATCCGCTGCGCCATTAGTAACGATGACCTCAAACACGCCTATAGTTTTGGAGCTCCTAACCCAGTGCCTCTCGGTGATCTTTACACCATAAGTAAGATAAAGGCAGTGAGGGGAGTCCTTTCTTTAGTAGGGTGCCGCGCATGGGACGCCGACGCGCCAAATGCACCAGACAATGATCGCGTGGACGTATCGGTCTACTGCGCTATTGGAAACGCCAACCTAACTGTCTTAATGCCGAGGGTTAGCAGGAGGACTACCTAATGGCGACATTCAACTACATACATCCTATGGGCAATCCTCCCTTCCAAGATGGGGACACCCCTACTGGAGACGAGGTAGAGGAGAACTGGTATCTTCCGCTAAATGCAGGACCGGTATCGCTCGAGGTCTCCAACGGGTGGCTTGAGGAAGATAACCTAGCACCGAACGAGACCTTCAAGAAGTACCATATCCAGCGAGGGGCTTTATCTACATCTGGCATGGTAGGCTCAACAGCAAGCGTAGACTTCTTCTGGAACGTATACCAGTCTGTGAATACACTCTATTACATCGGTGCGCTTTCGGGGGACCGGGAGTGGCTACCAGAAAACCCAGCTGCCATCGGGATTCATCCAGAGGATCCCCCCAGTGCTCTCTTCCAGTACTACGAGCACATACCGGGAGCCAATATCGAGTACTACTGTCCTTTCGATAGCGCTAAGGTTCTTCTGCAGTGGAATATTGTATGGGCCAACGACGGGTATCTTGAAGGTCAGGCGGCGGAGAACATTCAAGACAGAGTCTCTAAGGTACAGATGTTTTTCACAAGTCAGCCAGGAGCTGGCCGAGAGCAGACCCTCGACGGGGTTGGAAATCGCAAATGCCCGCCGGGGTTTATGGACGATGACCCCGGTCGACATTTCCCATGGGGGCAACCAACGCTTACCAACGCTATGTTTACACGCTCATGGTCAGGACATAAGTTAGTTACCTTGTCCTCTAAGGGTTGGTACTCAGCGGGGCTAAGGCTTCTTTTTGCTGCGAATATTGAGAACAACCATGTAGGAGAGGCCTTTAGGGTAGATGGCTCCACGGGACAGACGCGGGTGTACGCCCGCTCAATGCGGTATATTATATTTATGAGATAGGGGAGACGATATGGCGGCGGAAGAAGAAAACGAGGGCAACAAAGACGAGAGTTTTTTTGCCCAGATGGTGGGATCTACAGAGGCCGAGGAGAAACCTGCGGCACGAGCCACGCGGCGTAGAGCACCCCCCGAGGAGTCTCCAGACGAAACTTACAAGCGAGTGGTCGCCGACGCGGAACAGGGGTCCTACACTAAGGAGCATGAGGAGGGGCAGAGGCTTCAGGCTAAGAAGGATGCCGAGGCCCGAAAGGTTGGCGAAGCGAATATTGAGAGCAGAAGGCTGTACAAAGCATTAGCGGAGTCCCGAAAGGGTCTCTTTCCACAGCTGATAACACCTTCTCCTGCGGGTACCCGTCGTTCAATCCAAGACTACCGTGCCATGTCTAAGATCGCAGGCGGCGATGAGGGCGCAGAACAGGCAGTCGCTGATAGAGTCGCTGCCCGAGAGCGAGAGCGAGAGAGATGGGGACAGGTCAAGAACGTAGGGCGCCAGGCCGCACGCATACCAGGGGCTGCACTTAGCGGAGCCTCAAAGGCTGTTAGAGAACTCTTAGCACAGGGGAAAAAGTAATGTCTTTAGCAGGTAAAAAGGCTCTTTCTGCAGGTTCGGCAGCTGCCCAACTTGGTTCCCAGGTGCCGGGAGGACCTCTCAGTCAGCTAGCCGTTACAGGCCTTGCAGGTCTTGGTGGCGCTGCCTATGGCCTAATAAAAGGAAAGCACGAGCAGGATCAAATGACCAAGCGCAATAGAGCGATTGCGTCCATGGCGAGGAAGGGTGGCTTTAGTCCCGGTCTGGCCGAGCAGTCCCTCGCAGGCATAAAGAGCGCAACTCAATCTGGCTTAACGACAGCTCTTCCTCAGACCGCAGGAGGCGCAGTTCAGGGGGCTCAGATTGGGTCTCAACTCCAGCAGCAGCAACTAAAAGACCAGGCCGCAGCGTCACAGGCAGGACTTGTCCAACGACAGGCCACAGAGAAACGAAGAGCTCAGCTAGAAGAAGAATGGGGAGAGCAGCAAGAGATGATGGCAGAGAAGGAAGAGGCCGCAGCGCGCCAGGCCCAAGGTGCTAGCGAGGATCTAATGGGAACCCTTGGCTCCATAGCTGGAAGTGAAGCTACACAAGACTGGTTTGAGAGCATGATAAAACCAGGAAAGGAGGGAAGCAGGTCTGCTGGCCAGGGTCCTGACTGGCAGCAAAAACTAAAGAATGCGTTCCTTAACCAGTTTTCGGAGGAGGATTGGGTGGCAGGTGGGTACGACAAGATGGGGCCTGCCCAGAGAGACCTTGCGCTTAAAAGTGTGCTCAACTAGGAGAAGAAGATGGCGCTAACAGACCTAATAAAAGACTATCGGGTAGCCCGCTCGCGGGTAGGCTACGGCATGACTTCTGGTCGCCCCTACCGTAGTTCGCAGGAGGCAGGCGAGAACGCTCTACGGACCCAGCTGGCGCAACTTCAGGACGCACAGGTTTCTGCTAGAGCGGCAATACACGCCGACGATGCAGAGGCTGGAGCCAAAGCCGAACAAACACGACAGGCAGCTCTCATTAGAGCCCTTGCAGCCATCGAAGGCAGCGCCAATAGTGCCTCTGCTCGTAGGTTTGCAGCTGCACTGGGAGCCAGGGAGAAGGCTTCAGCGCGCATGTTTAAGGAAATACCCTGGTACATTACCGGGAGCTTCAATGAGTTTCAGAACCAGATAATCAACGCAAAGCAGAATAAGGTTGACAGCCCGAACATGCACCGCGCCTTGCAGGCGGTAATGGAGAAAGCCACGAAGCGCGGGGAGAAGGACTACATCCTTAGAAGGACCGCTCAGACTCTGGGGGTTCCCGAAAGTAAGTTGCGTGAGGAGCTGACAAAGTCTTCGAACACGGCCACCGCACCCGCTTTTAAGGCAGTTCTAGCTGACATCGACCGTAACCGGACTGGAATGGGTAACGAGTACAACGAAGCATCAGATCAGATGCAGATAGCAGAAGGCAGGCTAAGGCAGCAACCGGGAACGTCTTATGGCGGCAGACTTATTAAGTTGGTTCAGTCCATGGGCTCAAACGCAGGCACTGAAGAAGAGCAAGCGAAGGCTTTAGAAGACGCTCTAGAACTCATCCCTACTGCAACAAACCTCATCGAGGAAACCGAGCGTCAGATTGCTAAGGGCAGGTCCCTCTCACAGTACAAGGAAGAGATCTTTGCGGACGAAGACTTTCAGTGGAGAAAAAAAATAAACGGGTTTGATGACGATAATAAGTTCTTGAACTACCTGATCCGCAATCGTCGCTCCAAGAAAGTAGAGGCAGCGCCTGAAGAGAAGATCGAGATCGAGGAGAGCGAGCAGTCGATGGCTCCAGGGGATAACCTGGCCACACTAGAAGGCATTACCTCCTTTGACACAGGGGTAATGGCTGAGTTGGAAGATCTTCTTGGAGGAAACCCAACAGAGGGAAATAAGGCAGAAGCACATCGACTTCTCAAAATGTCGAACGCTAAAATCGAAGAGAGGATGAGTGCTATTAACGCCCAGTTAGAAACCCTCATGACAGGCGGAGTTACCGAACTCACCCCAGAGATTGAGCGACTGGCTAAACTTGCGGAAGCTCTTGACAATCAGAAAGCGACCTACCGTCAGCATATCTCTTTTATGGAGAAGGACTCTCCCGGTCTTAAGCGTGACTTTGTGAGCGACCCTTACGGTGACTCGGGTGTAGAAGAGTCAACCCTAGAAGAGGTTGACACGTCAAGGCCTGTGCTGGGAGAGTTGGGAGGCGTCGATGAGCGTAGCCGCGAAGAGATAAGCGAAGAGTTCTACTCAGGGCCAGGGGACGACCTTCTAAAAGAGTGGCGCCAGTCTCTCGCGCAACAAGCGGCGGAAAACAAAAAGGCAGGAGTCAGTATAGGGGGAACAGGTGAGTACCCCGACAAACCTGCGTCGGGTATGGTGCGCCCGGATGGAGATACGGGGACAGCGTCGGCCTTAAAGGCTCCTGCCGTAAAAGCAGCAGCTCAGAGGAAGAGCCGCGCCGACCTGAAACAGACAGCAGATACCCTGGCAGGCGGAGTTCAGCCCTCGCTTCCCCAGGTTCCCTCTAACCCTGACGATAGCGAGAGAGCAGGCCCAATGCATAGGGACACGCAGCGTTCTACAACTGCTCGACGGTCGGCAATACAGAAGATCCTGGCGAAGGTTAGAAAAAATCAGACCATTGATCCCCAGGAACTGGCGGCTCAAGACAGAGAGCAGGCCAACCTGACTGTCCTTCCAACGGTGCCTTAATGCCAGAAGAGGACCCACAGGCTGAGGAATCAGCGGCTCCTCTCACGAGAGAGCAACGGGCTGACGCTGCCTATAAAAGAAACCAGGAGAAGGCTCTTCCAGCCTGGGAGGCTGTGCAGAGGGGTGAGTCCCGCAGGCCCGCGCCGGGGCCTGACCTGAAGGCTATGAACGCGGCCCATGACGCGGCCATGAAGCGCAACCGGGTAAAGAGCATAGTCAGAGAGAAGGGCTATGTTCAGGACCGTCACCTTAAGAACTACAACCACCAGGCTGGCACAGACTACGACTACGAGACCTTCTTTGAAGCAGTAGGAAAAGGAGAGATTACTGGTGAGAAGAAGCCAACAAAGCGTAGCTGGACGCACGGAGGAACCACTGACCTCGGAGAGCTCGCTAATAAGGTAGCTTTCTTCGAGGTTCAGAAGCAGTTTGGTATTGTCCCTCCCGAGCAAGCATCGGTACAAGCCTGGCACGCGCTGCAGAAAAACAAGAAGAAGACCGACAAGACCTTTGACCTGACACCAAAAGAAGGACAGGCCTCCCAAGTCTACGGGGGCTCTTACAAAGACTGGGAAGGGAAGGAGCACAAGTTTACTGCCGACAGACTGATGGACGAGGACGGACTGCAGCGGAGGATCCGAAAAGGAAAATCCGCCATGGGGGCAGGCACTGCCGAAGCTGTTCTAGGAGGCATCGACCTTAGCGATGACATGAGGTCAGCCTTCACTAATGAGGAGACCGGTTCGGTCTTCATCCCCTTGTACCGAACGGTTCAGGGCGACGTGGGCTTTGACGTTTATACAGCCATCGTGGATCTTCAGCAGCACTATCTAAACGAGGCTCTTTTAAAGGCCCGTGGAAAGGGAAGAGGGCTGTCTGACAAGGCTGTTGATACTCTCCATGCCAAGGCACGGAAGAGAGCTGAGGACGAGGTAGGCAAGACCATGTCTCAAGGCACGGGCGTTTTCTTTGTAAACAGCGACCCGCAGGGAACTACTGAAGACATCATTAACAACCCTACATGGCTAGGAGGAAGGCTACTCTCTCCAGTTCGCGCAACCTTCGCCGGGGCCGAGACTCACGACGCTGCCTGGAACCAACATTACAAGCAGATGGAGGGCCAAGGGAGGCTTGAGTACCTCGCCAACATCGCTCTTTCTACTGCGGTGGGAGCTGCCATTAAGGCAGGCGGGTGGGGAACTCCTGAGCACATCAAGATTATCCGCGAAGGCTACGACATCACCGACGACTTCGGGAAGATCGCAAAGTTAATGACGCCTAAGTTTCTTGAGCGCGAGCAGATTGGAACAGCGGCAGCTGAAGTTACACTAGGCGTAGCGGCTATGATACCCATGCTGCTCGTGGACCCTGACCTTACTTACCTCATCGGTCCCGTCAGCGGAGGCATAGGAACCGCAGGAGGAAAGGCGGCGAAGATCGCAAGGCTAGGAAAGGTTCTCGGTGTAGGGGCTGACGCAACAAGGCTTAACGCCTCACGCAGGATGCTCGCTCCGATTCTTAGAATGGCTCCCGACGAAATCACTCCTGAAGTTTGGATGAAGTTTAGCGCAGACCTAAAGGCTATCGACCCCGACAGCTACTACGTCCTAGAAGGGCTACTCAAGGCGCAGGAAGGAACGAGGGGGATGTCAGGGAACTCCGTCACCGAAGGCCTCAAAAGGGCTAGAAGTAAACTCGGAAAACTAGACAACGAGTACGCAAGGACCGAAGAGTCTCTCAGGCTTGCAAAGACTAAAGCAGAAAAAGCGCGAGCTCAAGCCGCTTTAAAAAAAGCAGACTTCCATAGGGCTGGCGCAAGGTGGGAGGTCATACGGGAAGACCTAGCTCAAGCAGAAGCAACCCTCATCGACCTTCTTTCCAAGGTGGATCATAAAAAGTTCGACACTCTTGCTCGAGGCCCAGAGTCTCTTGTCGAAAAGCAGAACCACATCAAGTTCCTACGCGAGCAGGTAGCCAAGCTCGGAGGGCCAGCTGCGTACAAGAGGGTCCTCGATGATGCGATGGCAGCTCCCAAGAAAGCGCACGAGGCTCATAGAAAACTTCTCGCTTCTTTGCAGTCCTCTCACGGAGAGAAGTCGGTGCATGCGGTCTCGGAGATCCGCTCCTTCTTGAAGGGGGTTTCTCAGGAGGATCTGCTACGGGTCATTAGTGAAGCAACGACTGACGCTGCATACGCCAGAAAGATAGTTAAGTCAAAAGGGAAGACCAAGTTCCCAGAAAGGGGGCTAGACTTCAAGTGGAACGAAAAGGCACACGGCCTTTGGGCATCAAGGAAAGGAAAGGATGTGGCCTATCTGAGGCTCAAGAGCGAACCTCGAATAAAGGACTTGATCCCCATCTCACAGCGTCCCTCGGAACTTGCTTCTCTTTACAAAAAGCACGGCGATGCACCAGTCGAAAAGGTGTGGATGGTCGGCGTAGATTACTCCCTTAGAAAAAAGGGACTTGGAACGGAGCTTTATGAAAGAGCCATTCAGACAATGCAGAAGAAGCACCCCAAGGGGTTCTACCTAATCCCCAGTTCCTTTGGGAAATTAGGAGAGGGCTCGACGGTTCACGCTGCCGAGGAGATCTGGAAAAAACTAGCGAAGAAGTATCCATCGGCAGGAAACGCGATCTATATCGGGCCGCAAAAAGCATCTAAGAAGATTTCTTCAGACCGAGCGTTCATCGAAGCCCTCCCACACAAGTTCCGTGAGGCCTTTCAGAGCCAAGCAACCCTGAGCCCCTCCCAGTTTCGACGCTACCTAAAGAGCAGGCAGGCAGTCATCGAGGGCGGTCGGAAGCGCATGAAGATCGAATCCGAGCTATACCCGCTCCTCCTCCAGGCAACCAAGGCAAAGCAGCTCCTTGCTCAACTCCGTGGCCCTTCCAAGCTCCTAGACGAGGCAGCGCGCTCCGATATAGCAGCAGGAAAAAGGATGATTGATGCCGAGGTGGACGAGGTCATGGACGCCTCCTACCTCAAGAAGGTGGAGGCAGCGCGTGAAGAAGCTCTAAAGGGAGGAGGCGTAAACGTAAAGCGTGTCGTTCAGGAGTACTCCGATAGCATCAAGGTAATGGCGGACAACTTAACTAGCGCCACAAAACTAGACGCCACCATCAACCCGATGGCTGTAGCCATCTCAAAGACAGGACGTGGTCTTAAGGGTGAGATCCTTTTCGATCCGGCTAAGTTCGAGACGGCACTTCGCGCCAAGTACGGAGACGAGTTGGTGACTGAGTTTCTAGACGAGGCAGCTGACGGTACGTCTGTCACCGCTAAGGAGTTTGCAGCCACCATCAGGTCTCCCTCTAAAGGCCCTGTAAAGGTTACGGTTGACGAACAGGCTATCCTAAGAGGAGGTCTCGACGAGCTCGAACTTAAGGCTACGTCGTTCGTCCCTCGCGAAGCTGTGCTAGGAAAGAACCTACTAGACGCATCGACGGCAGTTGTAGCGGGAAAAAGAGGTACAAAGAAACTATTTAAAAGAGCAGCTGAAGAAGCTAAAAGGTCCGGAGAAACCTTTCGTTTCTGGGAAGTGGGAGAAGGCGCACTAGCTCAACGTCTCGGCTTTGATCTCAGGCAGAAAGCTAGGGCTATGGCTAAGGGCATGGACCCCGCGTACCGCAAGTTCGGTAACCTCGGAAAGGCCATGGCAAAAGTCCACAAGCAAGCCATGGAGGTAGCCGGGGCATTGCAGCAGGAGTACTCCATGCTTCTTAAGGGGCTCAGGGGAAATGCACTCAAGGAGGCGTCCTTAGCTTACCTAGAGGGTACAGCAAGCATCCTTTTAAGGGGAGGAAACTTCAAGCACACCACCATGAACACTGGGGATTTAAGCCTAGTAGAGCAGGCCTACCGACACATCTTAAGCACTCCTGTCATAAAGAAAATGCTAGACATGGAGGCAGAGGAGTGGGGAGCCGCAGCAGCGAAGGCAGGAGAAGAGGCGGAAGGGTATAAGGTTCCTAAAGCTCTCAAGGCTATTGCCCGAGCATGGCTACCAAATGCTGAGAAGACAGACCCTGCGGTTGCGTTTATGCTGGAGCAGAAGGCAGCTAAGTTCATCGCGGATCAGATAGCCGAAGGGGCTATCGATTTCAGTAAACTAATGGATGATATGGCGATTTGGACAAAGACCAAGTTCCCCAACAAGCCACTAGACTTCCCCGAAAAGGCATGGCATTACGCCACGCAGGGAATCATAGACGGCGCTGTGATGGACAAGGCCGCAGAGATGGCTGCAACAGCCTGGAGGCCGATGCCTCAAAAGTTAGCCGACGATTTCAACAATCTACTCAAAGACAACTTCGAGGACATCGACAACATCGAGGAGACCTTCAAGGCTCTTGCCGAATACGGAGCTCCTATTCTAGGCCGGCATTTAAAGGATATGGAGGCAGCGGGAACCGTTGTTGCCGACCTTGTGAAACTCTCTAAGAACGGGGGAGGCGAGGACATCTTCGTTCCTACCGCTCTCTATGCAAAACTCAACGAGTTGTCGGGAACGATCGTAAAGGAGTTGGAAGCGGTCAATCAGAAGATGCCGGGCTCTCCTCCAGGAAAGTTGGCACAACGACTTTCTCAGTTTATGCAGTTGTTTAGAACCTCGGTCACTACCGGGCTCATCATTCCCAACCCGCGCTACTGGGTCAACAACGTCATGGGAGACTTCTCCCAGATCTGGCTCGAACACGGTCTAGGAACCGCTGCCCGGCTGTCGTTTCAGAACCTTCCTACCAACCTTCCCTTCGGTCGCGAGATGCACAATGCCATCACGAAGATAGGCGAAAGCCTAGAGGGGCGCCCTTTTCTGGGTTCCATGTACAACTCCATCATCAACCCGCAACTCAACAAGGTCTTCACCGCTCCCCCTGGAACCATCATCAGACTAGGGGACGGCAGTTCCGTCAAGGTCGAAGTGCTACGCAAGATGGCAGCTGAGGATGGGATGCTCGACACGTTCGTCGCTGAGACTCTACTAAGAGGACTCAAGGACGAGGTGGCTAAGTTTGACAACGCTCTGAACTGGATGACCGAAACGCCAGGTAACCTGAAGAAGTTCATGACTCGCAGGCAGGAGTCGCTCGCCAAGCACGCAACCTTCGTTCAACAGCGTCAACGTATGGCTCTCTATCTCGACTTAATGTCCAAGGGGGCTTCGCGGCAGCAGGCTAAGAAAGGGGTGCTCAACGCTCTGTACGACTGGAAAGCCCCTCTTTACAAAATGGAGCGCACCTTCCTGGCCCAGACCTTTACCTTCTATCGCTTCTATAAACTAGCCTCCAAACAGTGGCTACGAGCTTCCTTCGACGCGCTGTCAGGAAACACCAAGGCTCTTCGCCGCGCTCGGCAGATGCAGAAGTTCACTGACATGGGACAGGCGGCGGCCTACCATGCAGAAGGGGAAGGGGATGAATGGACAGCCAGAACCCCCGGCGAGGCCTACGACGCGCAGCTGCGAGACGTTCCCTTCTGGTGGCAGCAGGCTCGACCCACAGCATGGGCAGGGCGCATCGACGATGAAGGCATACAGCAGTGGCTGAGAGACCACGGCTACGACTACACCTACCAGAAGATTCTTCTTCCACCTTTTACTCCGCTCGACATGGCTAACATGTGGCTTGGTGTCGCCCAGATGATGCTGACCGTACCAGGGGCTATGGCGACCGGGGCAAAGGTTCCCGAGGGAGAGTTCGGCAGACTGATCCTCGATCCCATCGGAGCGCTTCTCGCTCCAGGGCTGGCGCCTGCGTTTGAGAAGAGCATGAAGGACCTGTGGGGAGGCACCCAGTACGTCGGGGGTGGACGGATGTATCTCAAGGCGGGAGAGTCCGAGGCTCTTCAGCAATTGAACGTAATGGATATAAAGAGAGATGATAGGGGAAGGGCTTACGTTGACGGAGAGGAACGGATGGGCCTTACCCTAGCGAGGATCGTCCCCTTCCTGGGTACGCAACTCCCTCAGTTTTGGGCAGCGGTAGACAACCCACTGTGGCAAAAGAGTGCCCCTTCGGGCATGAAATTCATGTTAGCGAAGCTAATGGGGGTCGCTCCGCGCTACCAAAATCCAGAGCGAGACTTGTCCTTTGGTGTTCGAGAGCGTAAACTTTCTCTTGAGAAGAAGAGGCGCAGCGCAGAAGAACGAACGCGGCAACAGATTTGGCAGCAGTATCAGAAACGTAAAAAGCAGGAGAAGAAGTAATGGCTAGAATAGCACCGGGTGTAATCCCGATTAAAGACAGCAACCCTTATGAAACCATTCGAGCAATCGCTAAAGGCGAAGTTGAGATGAACGACATCCTTTGCATTTGCGGTTATACCGGAGATGTCGCCATTGTATGCAAGGCAGATGCGCGTGATCCCTCGCGCTCCAGGTGTCAGCTCTTCGTCGCTCGGACAGGAGCACCGGACTGTCGAGCTCTGTGGATTCAGCCGTGGCGTATCGTCCCCAAACTTGAAACTGTGTCGTGGCCTAAGGAGTCCCAAGGGCTGCACGTTTTCCTGGGAGAGGACGGAGGATTCTGCTTTGAAGTTAAGGAAGGCATGCTTCCACGCAGGATAGGGACTGTCGTAGATGACGGGGTAATCCACTTCGACTTTGTACACATAGTTATGTAGGGAGAATACAATGGGGAGAGAACAAACCGTTCCAGTTTTGATGCGGGCAACGGGGACGGCGATCGACGTTAACGATGCAGGCTGGACGGAGACGGTCATAAATGTTCCACGGAACTGCCGCATGAGGCGACTGCGGGCAATCATTACGGCGGGGACAGGTACTCAGGTGGCTATTCAACTGCGCGAGGAGCCAGGTGTAGCCACCGGTCTTCCGGTAGTTGAGGACATTCCTCTTACAGCTACCCCCATCTCCGTAGGTGGTCCGAAGTATTGTATTGCCAATATGGTCCCCGGCCCTACAGGTCAGACTATACCGGTCCTCTATGTGGCTGTCATGACGGACTCAGCAACCCCTGCAGTAGATACGGTTGAGTTTAGTGTAGACTTCGAATCTTGTTCGTCGTAACTAGGAGAATACAATGGCATCGCCCATGGCAGCGCAGAGAGTTTACTACCGGGTAGAAGTTACCATTCCTTATCCCGACCTTCTTGCGTTTGAAGTTGTAGAAATAACCGGACTTCCTATTAAAGGACTTATCAGGAGGATACGCCTCACTGATACGGTCGAGGTCAATCAGGTCCGGTTCACTCTGTCGGAGTCACCTTTTTCAGGATCCCCTCCTGTACCCACTGGAGGCGCACTCGATATCATTACTAAGGAGCCGTCCACGCTGGGGACTACTCCTCAAGATATCTTTGCCAACGAGTTAGCTAACGCAAACGGGACAGCAGCGGCTGGCAATGAGGGTATCCCTTTTGAGCTTACCCCTTACGAAACCGACTATCGAACTGGCAGCATGTGGATAGGATACACCTCGAATAGGAGAACGGAGACACTGACCCTTCAACTCACCATCGAGTCCCTTTTCCCATAGGAGTTACCATGGCCTCCCCTAGTGCAGCCGAAAGAGTTTACTACCGGGTAGAGTACGACCTTGAGGGAGAAGCGGCAGGAGACTCTCTCTTTGCGGGACTGCCTCTTAAGGGGCTTATCCGACGAGTGCGTGCCATCTCCTCAGAGGAAGCAACCAGTGTGGTTCTTACTTTTACGGAGGCCCCGCTGGTATCAACTATAGATCTGGACCTCGTTATGGTGACCCGTAGACTGACGACCCCAGCGGACTTGATCGGTGACACCCTCTACGACGCTCAAGCTATACCTGCCGTAGGAGGACAAGGGGTTCCTTTCCAGCTAACTCCGTCTAGCCCTGGCTCAACAACAGGATCTCTTTACTTCGCATGGAGTGGCTTTGTCGCTGGTGCAGATGCTATTATTCAACTAACAATCGAACCCTTGGTGCCATAATGGAAAAGTTCCTATCTAGAAAACTGTTACTAACTGTCGGTGCTATCGTCCTGGTAGTCACCGCTAACTTGGCAGGCTCCCCCATGGACGAGGCTGCACTGGGCGCTATCGTCAAGATGGTCTTAGGTCTAGTCGGCGCGCAGGGGCTTGTCGATTTCGGTGAGGCTTGGAAGACAGGCACTGCCATAGCCGAGTCTGTAGATGAGTAGCCTACCAGAAGACATCAAGAAAGAGATAGAAGCGGTAGCAGTAGAGGCTGTCGAGGAGTTCGTGGAGAAGGAAGGTATCGAGCCTGACCAAGGCCTCGAGTTGCTCGCTGACGGGATCGATGCGCTGTTACCTCTAGGAGCCCTCATAGGGGGGCCATTGGGTGCGAGTCTAGAGCGAGGCGACGGGCCTGCCATAGAGGCCTTTCTGCGCGTTCTGGTGCCTCTTCTTAAGCCGAACCCTGATAAGATACTAGCGCGGGCTGAGAGAGCTGAAGAGAAAGGTAAGGATAAACGGGCAGCAAGATTACGCAAGCGGGCGAAGCGAGTACGCAAGCGCCAGGAGAAAGACGATGGCTGAAGCTACAAAGATTGACTGGGCAGAGGAACTTCGCGAGGAGATGAAGAAGGGGCGCGAGGGCGCTGCCAAGAACGCCTTGTCTGGTGAGGACGACACCTTTGCAGAGTGGTCGGAGAGCTTTGAAGAGGGCCAGTCCCCAGCTGATCTGGCTGGCGCGGAGAGCGAGGGAGCAGGCGTAGGCTGGACACTAAGCGAGCTGATTGTCCCAGGTGTCGGAGAGGCCATGGACCTACGCATGATGGAAGAAGGGAGACAAGAGGGCGACCAGACCAAGGTAGCTATGGGGATGATTGGCTTGGCATTGCCGGGCGCACTCGGAGCTGTGTGGAGAAAGTTCGGAGGGCCTGTTGCCAGGCGTCTAGCCAAGAAGGTGGCTGATAAAGAGATTACTCCCAAGGAAGCAGCGGTGCGTGCGACGAAGCACTCTATGAAAAAACTAAAAGAGAAGACAGACGCGCAAGACAAAGCTTCAGGGCTCTCTATTGAAGCGCGCAAACACTTCGATCCCGAAGCGATCGAGGATTCATGGAAAGGTGTTGACCTGAAACAGGACCTAGACTTCCTCGAGGCACAGCCCGATGAATGGTTCGAGAAAGCGGCGTCAGTGCGGAATGTTGACCAGGCTATGGACAGACTAAAGATAGCCCAGTCACAAGCCAAAGGCGCTGGTAAATGGAGAAGAACACGACTATCGGAAGCTGAGGAGGGAGTGAAGAGTGCTCGCGCTGCATCCCCGACGAGCAGGCACGAGGACCTATTGGCGGAGGCCGATAGGGCAAGCGTTGGGAGAGGCCCTCACTGGGAGAGCAGCAAAGAAGCAGATAGGGTTATCTCCGAGTTGGGAGGACGCCCTGGTCTTCATCGAGAGACGGCCTCGGCTCAACTTGCCCGCAAGCGGACGGAGGTGGCTAAGAAGCACGCACCTAAGAAGACTAACTACGATTATGGTACGGGCAGCGGATGGAGCGACGTTAAAGATCTCCATTTCGACATTGACAAGAAGACTCCAAAGCCAAGTAAGAAGTAATGCCACTCAAGAAGGGCTGCAGTAAAAAGGCGATAGCCTACAACATCCGCGAGCTCGTCCAGTCCGGTCGCCCTCGTAAACAGGCAGTCGCAATCGCTCTCTCCAAGTGCAGAAAGAAGAAGAAGAAAGGAAAGAAGAAGTGAAGCTCACCCCCAACTTCAGCAGCGAAGAGTTCGAGGTGACCAGCACCGGGCTTCCCAACGCGCTGTCGGAGAAGCACACCCTACGCATCGCTGCCCTATGCACCGCTATCCTTCAGCCCATCCGAGACCGCTTTGGTCCCGTCACTATTACGTCAGGCTACCGCTCGCCCGAGGTGAACGCGAAGGTAGGAGGCGCGAAGTCCAGCCAACATGTCAGTGCGGAGGCCTGTGATTTTCACTGCCCTGGTCAGCCTACCTACGACGTATGGGATTACATCGTTAGGATGGCTGGAATGGACTGGCCTGTTGACCAGGCTATCTGGTACAAAGAGACGACTGGCCACATCCATATCAGCCACACCACTCGCAAAAAGAACCGGCGTCAGTTATTATTAAAGAAGAAAGACGGCAGCTACGTTGCATGGGAGCGGCACGACGATGGCGACAAATGATTTTCTACTGGACGAACTGCGCTACTTACGCGAGCGCAGCGACAAGCAGGTAGAGTCCATCATCGAGCTCCGTTCCAACGTGGCTGACATCGAGAAGACGTGTATGAACATCCAAGCACAGATCACAAAGATGTTCTTCTTAGTGGGTGGGGCTGCGTTGGCCGGTGGGGCTGGCGGCCCTCTGCTTCAGGCCCTGATGAAGGCGTCCGGATAAAGAAAAGC
>TARA_R110000824_G_scaffold164077_3_pt1 | contig 17061 bp, 4 predicted proteins | sample TARA_R110000824 | Tara Oceans TARA_R110000824 (sample SAMEA4397747) | marine metagenome | biome: Polar Biome; feature: [MES] marine water layer (ENVO:01000295) within the mesopelagic zone...; material: water (ENVO:00002006), including particulate matter (ENVO:01000060) such as......
TTCTTTTCCTGCGGCGCGAAGATCGGTAGCATATTTTTCGTAAGTATCATAAAACGGATACTGACGGATGGCAAGCTCTCCTTTTCTGGACCCTTCGACATATTTCCTTTCTCTTCCGGCAATCCATGGTGGACGAGAATCTGGTCCGCCGGGTGCGTTATGTAGATATTGTTCTGGACCGATAGACGCCGTACCACCATACAACTGTCTATCGAGTACTCCCTTCGTGTTATTGAAGAGATCGTTCACCCCGGCCATTAATGGGGTTCCAACTAAATCCGAAGTGGTTCCAGGGAGTGAGGAAGTTATATTTATTTTATCATTCATACTCGCTGAAGGTCCTATAGCCATGCGTAGCGGCACGCCGGCGGCACCTGCTATCGCCAAATCGAGTGCGTTTTCGAGTCGGTTCGTGATCGCGTTGATATTAAGAGCATTATAAAGTCCCCAATAATATATGTAAGGTGATGTAGTGCTGTAACTCGCTGTAGTTGCAGCAACGGCATTTGCAACTGGGTAGAAAGTAAACTGATTCCCCATGCCATCTTCTATTACAAATGCAGCGCGGTTGCTGTCACCGGTGCCAGGATCATAATCTGTCAAGGTAGTAGTCTTGAGGGTGAATTGTCCCTCCATTCCTTGTCCAGCATAGGTGGGGCCCTGTTTGAACATGGTTGGAGAATTGTATACATATTGAGCACTTACGGAATCATTCCTGAGAAGCTTCTGTTTACTAAACGTGTACACTAGATTTACCGTATAAGAAATTGATGCACCGTAGTTTGGCATCATTAATTCTCCACACGGCATCAAAGAAGAAGCTCCATATAGCGTGCCTGAATATGGATTTGCTCCCATCATTTGATCTTTGAAATCAGCATACAGGAATGAATCAAGGGGCCAATCAGACATGATGCCCGGCTGGGTCAAAACAGTTCCCTCAAACTCTGGAAAAACATCGTTGGGTGTTATGGTATAACCCTGAGAAGTTATGCTGGAGTTTGTTTCTCCGTATTTATAAACTCTTTCCCCTGTTCTTCGCCACGACCTGCTAGCAACCTCCATTAGAGTCTGAGGTATTAAAGTTGTATTTGAGTTAACTGCGGCCACAAGTTTGCCGGCAGTAGACATATTTACGTCTAAGTCGTCTTTCCAGAAAGAATTCCTAAAGCTCTGTCGTACTCTCGATTCAGAAAGATAAGTGTATACTTCTTTAGGGTAAATAACTTCTGGATATGTTGTCAGTTTTATTGTATCTGTTCCGTCAACTTCACCATCAACCCGTTGAAGCCAATTATCGCGAAGTATTTCATATGGTCGCCGCAATTTATCGAAAGCATATTTTAGCTTACCTGCTTTAATCTCATTAAGTTTTCGATGAGCAAAGCCCATCAACTCGTTTCCGTAAGAGTATTCAACAGATGTGTGGGCGGTGTGCCCATATTGAGTTTCAGCCGCTGTCCCTGGCCTAGTTTTTATTTGATGGAGAATTGGAAGATATCTTGAAGTTACTGGCGGCTCCCTATAAGAAGGAAGAATAAAGGAACTACTCAGAAGGTTTCCTCCTCTGTCGGTCCACCCTCTTACTGCTCCACCTGGGTCGGTAACTCTTGCCGACCTTAAAGTTCCTAATGGGGGGAGATTGAGTTTGATTTGTGTTAGGAGGGGTCCTCGGTTTATCTCATTCAGGTCGTTGGAGGACCACTCCAACTCATAAAGATTATTCCTGCGGGCATAAGATCCCAAGTTTGTATCGCCTTGTCTTAACTGGTTCCAAGTTGCAAACCCTCTGTTCTTTTCCCAAAGAAACTCATTCTTGCCGTCGTTACCGAAAAAGTCACCCTTTCCCCACTCAGGAGTAGGCGAGTCAGTTCCGCCGGTAAAATCAGTTTTATTAGCCACACCTGCGACGTCGCTGGCTACCGAAATCGTTGTATTTCCCGCGAAACCAGCAGTAACTTGTTCTAAACCAACTTCGGTGCTGGTCGCAGTTGGAACAACATCTAAATCCCCCCATGTGGCATATGTGGCGTTTATCGCACCATAAAGACTGCTAACAATATTAGCGACCGAGCTAGCGCCGGCTACTCCCCAATACATGATTGTTGGCGAACCGCGTGAAGAAACACCCACGTCCATCATCGTTGTTGCGATGAAACGAACATGCTTCGGTACACCAGCGGCGGTCATAGCCGAACCGGTTATACCAATAATCACACCATTCCAATCCGATGGTGCATAACCTGCCGGTGTGATATCTCCTGCGGCCTTCGCGCCGGCTTCGATAGCAAAACTCTTAGCGGGTATGGACATATCAGATGGAAACCTAGACCCTGACTGGATATAAGAAGTCCTAAGTGTTATCCCCGCCTGGTCTGATCCTGAAATATTAGTAAACCAAGCGGGTCTATCTGCGTCTGGTATTGGTCTTGTTACAAAACCATTATCCCTTAGAGAGCCTGTTTTGACTAATTGTCCTTTTTCGCTTGGGGCAGAAACGATTTTGGTTATTTTTAGCCTCTCTCTTGTGTTTCTTTGCACCTTGTGAATTGACACTGGCGGAGGGTCGATATCACTAGAGAGACCTGACGGCGTGTATGGCTTACCTTGATTTAAGTTGTCTAACTCGTCACCACCGTATTTATTTAACTGATACATTCCCGAGCCGGTTACAAAACCTCCCCAGCCAGAATACAATTTTAGATTAGTATAAAATGTTTGTCTGTTTTTTATATTCCTGAACGGCAGAGCGTTGTTTGGAGAAAGTTGATCAGAAGCAAGGTCCCTAAATAACTGGTTTGAGTCATATCCGCTGCCTGGTGCGGCGAACCGTTGAACAAAGACGCTCTTTGTTTTTTTCGCATCAGACTGTTGTCTTGGGGAAGCGTAGCCTAGGGAACCTGTTAGTCCCTGTACTCCAGCCGTTCTTCGTGAAGGAGGCGTTATAAATGCTGAAGCCATCGTTCCTGATAATTCTTTTACATGATAGTTTCCGGCATTTAAAGCTAAATCAACATTCGTTTGACGACGATCATTCGTTTGAACGACTTCATAATTTTCCGAGAAGTTTCCTATTCGAGCAGCGCCTTCGTATGTTTGAATTGAGCCCGTTGAAGTTCTTATGTTAGTTATATTGACAGGAGATTTAGAGCCGAGGCCTCTAAGGAGGTGACCCCTTGGAGTACTTCCTGTTACGATTGTTTGTATAGAGCCTGTGCCAGAAGATGGGAAAGTCATCTCCCAAGATTCTGCTCTTGGGTTTCCGCCACTTAACTGGCTAAAATAATTACTTGGATAAGCAACACTTTTCTTCCCAGCAAAAAGTCTAACATGCCGAGACGCAAAACCGCCAACATGATCATGGGTAAACGGACCTTGCATCGGTACACTATATTGATATGGGTAAGTACTATCTTCGTGAAGATTTGCAAAATCAACATACCCCAGCCCCTTCCTTTTGAGAAGTCCCTTATAATCTTTAACATCACCATCTGTACTGGCACTAATCGCCGTAAATGGCAGCAACATTTTTCCTTCGTAATTTGTTCCGTTCTTTACGGCGGTATATGCAACAAGATTTTTCTGAAGGACGGACGGGGTTAGCTCATCAGCACAAGTATTTTCCCTTAGAGAACTTGAATAAAAGATAAAGTCTCTAGCATTTCGTACTTTATTTGGATATTGGTTAATCCCGCCAAATTTGGTGGATTCTAAATCAGCACTAATACAAGCCATGCCACCAGAAAACAATAATGTTTGTCTGGTTCTTAATATTTTTTGCCTATCCGCATCGACACCGCTGTCTCCTGACGTGAGTGAAGGATCTGTCCTTAGTGCTCGATTTTGCCACCAGGCACAATTTGTGTCCTGATTTCCGTTTAGCGGAGCATGATTGAATTTCCAGCCTGGAATATTTCGACATAAAGCGCCCGGTATCGAACCGCTCGGAGATACCTGCATGTCTTTGATATTGCCGATATATCCATATTTGACCTTTGGTCTCTCTAGGACATGACTTTCTACAACGGTGCGGACATTTTCAGCGAATCTAGCAGATGCCGGGAATAGTTGTTCTATCATCTCGTTCATAGATGAGTCGAGCCACTTGTAGAATCTGACATACTTGTCGAAGTCTATAAATGTTGCTTGGTTACTTCTGAAGAAGATCTCTCTCATCTTCTCAAGGGATTTATATCTTCCTCGATATTTGTTAACTGGCTCGCCAACTAAATCACTATACTCTGCCATAGAGGCAAACAAGTTCAACATTCTATCGGATATGCTTCGATAAAGACTTTTTTCAACTGCAAAATAATAGTTTGTTGGACGACTATCTCTTGTAAATGTTTCAACATCTGCATCTAGGATGTTAATCATATCTCCGCTAGCAGCATACTCTGGTAGTTGAAGTTTTTGTGTAAAGATATATTGCTTTTGTGCTGGCTTACCAGATGCCTCAAACAGATCTCCTCGTCCGGTATGCGCCCTAAGATTAATGTTGGTGAAAACATCGCCTTGATATTTTTCATCATATCTAGTCCCACTAGAGCCAGATGAAAAGTCTAATATTTTAAATCTACCGGATGCGTTGCTGCTGGTTACGTCTGCATAATCCCAATTCAGAGCAAGTGTTTCTATTTTGGGAATGAAAACACCCGGAGTGCTTCCCTGGAAAGAATAAGCGTTCCTGTAGGAGTGTTCTCGTCCAAAACTATCTGCTTCACGCGCGTGTAGATTAATAGTTCCTGTCGGCAGAAAATCAGTCCAATACCTTAAACTGCTGGCTCGGGTGTCGGATCGAAGTATTAGAGTTCCGGTATGGTTTGTCCTCAAAGCTCCCATGTACAGTCGTTTGGGAGAATTTATATAGCCAGATCCGGAATTATAGTCAAGCCTCAGATTCTTAGAAAAACTATTCCTCAACTGTCCTGTATTATAGTTATATCCACAAAAGTTAAGAGTAAAGTTTGTATCTTTTGCAAGACCAGCACCCAAAACACCGCTAACAAAAGGATATTTTTCTGGGCGCACGCTTAATGCTAAGTTCCATCTTTCATTATCGTATACATTCCGGAAAACGCTACTTGTTAGGAGGATGTTCCCCTCTCTATTACGAACAGCAAAATATGCATCTGGCACTAAATGAGCCGGCGAAGAACGCTCACTATATGTTGCCGGTGCCTTGATCGCAACTATATTAAGCCCCCAGTCTTTTGGGGCCGGGGCCCAAGTTATATTTGTAGAAGTCGGTCCATTATTTGACGGGGTGTGATATCCAAATAAAGAAGATGTGGTGGCGGCAGGCACAGCATAAGGCAGCTTGTCAACATTTGATCTATCTGGAAAATAAATATCTGCTTCTGTGGTGAAAGCAAATTCGGCAATGGTATGACTACCGGATGTACTTCCGGATATTAATCCTACAGAATTTGTATTAGAAGCATCATAATATTGAAAAACGGTGGCTTCCTGGGATGTGGCATTTGATAACCCACTAAAATCTACATATTTTTTTGTGCTTATATTATCTCTATAGTTGTTGAGCAGTTTGTACTCAACGTTGTTCGCATATGTATTGAGGGCTATTATATTTTCTCCTACGCCCAAACAACGAATAAAATTTCTTATAGATTTTTCAGTACCCTTTGATTTATAGATAGAAACAAGGTTGTTGTGAATATTTTTGTAGATCGAATTTTTTATTGCAGACAAATCTTGTTTAAAGTTTATTTGTTCGTCTCTTTTCAAGAACTGTTGAAGTGTATCAATATTTCCAAACAACTCGGGAGTCTCAAGACCTAAGTTGTCGAGTAGTCGATCATTGTGAGGAAACTCGTGAAGACTTCCGCTCAGACTTCCACTGACATAGTCATTATTTTTGATATTAGAGAGGGCTCCTATTTGAGCATGTAAAACATCAAAATGATTTGATAAAATTTGCACCAAATCTATTAATTCTTTTTCGGAATTTTCGTCTTGTTCCCTTATCCAAGTTGGTATGGAGTTCATCAAAGCAGCGGCATTACCATAATCGTAATTTTTGCCGGCAAGTTCAAGAGAGTCTTTAACAGTAGTATATCTGGTATTGAGAGACCGAACAATCGGATCTCCAACTTCGTGAACATTACTCATACTCATTTCATTTATGGCTGATTTTAGGTTTCTGGAATAATCTGTATCGTACCCATACCAGAACCCGTTGGACATTCTTCCGGAGTAATCTGAAACCACACGATCTATCGTGGTCTTGGGTGCGATCCCTTCATTGAATTTATAATATAGCCCCAAAGATACGTTGGCATCGTATTTGTTTGTCCCACCATCTACATTCGTAAACCAATATCTTCCAATTTCTTGAGAAGTTCTTCTTTTTTTCCAAAACCTAAATTCGTCCAAAGAGGCAGATAATCTACCAAATCCAGCTTGGGCATTTTGAGCCAGAGTTAGAGAGGTTCCAGATGGAGATACTTCTAAGGCTCCTATTCTTCCTATCAAAGAACCCGTTACTAGTCCAATCGAACCCGTGGAGGATATTGTTTCTACACACTTACCATCACGATAAAGGGTTAGTTTTGGCTGGGATATGGATGTTTCGAAAGCGAATGTATATTGGTGCCAATCTCCATTTGTTAGATCAAGATTTCCGGTTGTCGGAATAGGAATCCTACAAAAGCCGGAGGGAACTTGTCCGCCAGATTGCATCGTTACATAGAATCTATCCTCAGAACCAGATCTAATTTCAACCCTAAATCTTCCATAGTCTCTAGAGCCGGAGGAAATTCCGTTATGTAGGTCAAAAATAACTTGATTTTTGGATTGTCCGGAACTTGGCATTCCGGTTCCTTTTTTAAAGAAGAACTCTAAGGTTGATCCGCTTGGTCCACCGAATTCTAAATTACTAGTTCTATTTTTTCCTTCACTATATACGTTTGTTTTATGTGGTCCGCCCTTAACCCTAATATACTCTCCAACAGATGAAGAATAATAATTAGAAGCTTTGGTTGTTGCTCCAGTATAATTTAGGCCAAAAGAGGCATGTCCAGTTGATTTTGGATATTCTTCGTTGAAAATGTATTTTTCAAACAAATTAAGATCATTTTCAAATTTTACTTTCTCAAACCCCGAGCCGTCGTATGGATAATAATCTACAATATATTCAAAAACGTCTTTATAATATTTTTCAGCAGAACCAAATTTAGCAAAATTGCCCGGCTTTGTATAATCAAGCGGAGGAATAAATGTATCTCTTTTTTTCAGACTCTCGGAGAGATGGCCGGGAGATTCTAGCCCGGCACCAACAGTGGATATGTTCGTGTTTTTGAGATATTTGCTGACAACTGTTGTTTGTCTATTTTTCTCAAATAACTTTTTTATGCTCATGGAGTTTCTTCTTCAATCCTAAATTTGAAAACTTCGGGCTGTTCTCGGTAAACTCCTTGAAGGTAGTACATAAACTTTACACCATAAGCAAATCCTGGCTCCAATAGTGATGTATCCAGATCAAAGTAGCTACCGCTTACATCATATGACATTTTTGTCTCCAGATAACTACCAGTTCCATATGATAATATTTCTAGCCCATCTATAATTCGGAAAACTTTATAAAAGGCCGTGTCTATTACTTCTGGTTTTACAGTAGCCACAACAGAAGTATAAATATTTGGACTCCATTTTTCTTTTCGTGTAAAAACTCGTAGTCTAGGTTTGCGACCCTGCCTATAAGAATCTTGTAAATTTGTTACCGATGTGATATATTCGTCGTCATACAGTAACTCTTTTGCATTAACTGATTGAGGAGAATATGAGCCTGTCTTATAATAAGTGTGAGTACCGCCTTGATGGGCAGAGCCTGTATACCAAACATCAAATATTGTATCGGCTGACGCTGTACTTGCATATGAAGCCGTATATATGCCAGTATGTTCGACTCCATTTTCAAACAAAAGTCCACCAGTAACGTATGTAACACTATTATTACTTGAGTCAACTATTCTTATTGGTCCTGCCGTATTAGACTTTTCTGTATATGCCGCCACTCTCAGTCTATTTCGAGCTATATGCGGAATATTTGCTAACTGTCCACGAACAACGTTATAAAGATATAACGTATTGATGTTGTCCGCTGTCGGAAGCAGACTACTGCTGATTAGGAAATTTCCCCTGTTATCTTTTCGCGAACTATCCCAGTGAGCCTCTATATAAGGTCTTTTAAGAAAATAATCAGTTGACCGGCCAAAGAATTTTTTAGTATAAAAAGTTCCAAGAGTTCCAGAAATAACAGTATCAGTATTTTTAATCAAAAATCCATAATTTGTTGTTGCATTGGCATACTTTCTCCACTTGTTGATAGCAAAGTCAATATTTAAATCTAAGTTCTCTACTCCGCCGGAAAAATGGTAACTACTCGAATGTGTGCCGTTGCCATTATAATCAGACCCTGGTTTGGTCCATTTAACGTTTTTCGCTTTCTCGTCCCAGTTCGAAGCGCCAAGATCTGTATATCCGTCCATATCTAAACCTCGACCCTCGGACCAAGTCTTGGTAAGCATCGTAACATCCAAACTATAACTCAAAGGAATTGTACTAGCATGCGGGGCGTTAAACATCTTCAGCCGATATTCAACACTGGAAGAGGGTACAACACCATTAGAAATATCGGTTAGAAGAGTATTGATTGGAAACTTTATCAAAACTCTTGACTGTTCTGCATTAGTCGCATTAATCGAGGCTGATGTTTGTCCGTGTATCACGAAAGTCTCTAAGATATCCGAGGCTCCCATATTCGAAGCGGTTGCCCTTGTGACTAGATCATTTTTAAAAGAATTTGTGATCGTGTTATCTGCTACGGGGTAATATCTCTTGATGCCCATTATTTAACAACCCCCGAAATATCCAGTTCTGGTAGTAATATTTCTGCTACCGCGTCAGGCGGTATCTTTAGAAACCTTCCATCATCTGAGAGGTTTGAATTAATATCATATACATATTCGCTGTAAACGCCGCCGGCTTTATTTGTCATTTCAACACTTATGGTGTCTGTAACGCCAGGAACATCGTTCAACATTTTAAACACATCGGAAATATAAAATGCTTCCCCAATATTTTTCTTTACTTTTATAAGATTATTCTTAAGATAGTTTGTACATCTCTGTAATAGTTCGTACCTATTTATGTCTAGATCACCAAGCACTTCAAAATTTATACCAACATTTATTATTCTGCCGTCTAAAACATCAATAGTATCATTTATCATTCGATGCCTATTGAGCCAAACCTTTAAGTTTTCTTTTATTGTTTGGTTTGCGGCTACAAAATTATTGTCTTTATTCTCAGAAAGAATATATAGGTTTATATTTCTCTTAAACGAGTCTGGGTCTTGTACCACATTCGCTCTCTTTATTCTGCCAAACTTGCTTGGCATTCGATAACACAAACTAATATAATCACCACGAGTAACAGCCCTATTTTGGGAGGCAAACGTTGCGTAGGCTCTTGTTCTTATTTCGTCTCCGGTCAAAGCAGAGGTATCTCCCAAAATTGGCTGCTCATTATCAACCTCCAAAGAGGCTATTACAGTATTTACGGAAGATTTTACCAAAGAAGCCTCGTTTTGAAACGAAAAACTTGGTGTTACAGCCACCTTTATAGTGGATACGGGAGCATTTATACTTATGCTATCATTTGCTGTATACACAATTGATAGGGTGGTGCTGGAGGGGGCGACGCCGAACTTATCCCCTGTTATAAGATTTGTTGGATCAAATGTTTTATCTTGAATATAGTCCCTTCCGGAAACATCCATAACTACATCTGCCGGATCGGCAATAAGATCTCCCGTTAGGTTGGCTGCTGATCCATACCCAAACTGAAGGAATGTTCTATCCGAAGAGTCGTGTTCAATAGAGAATCTCCTCGGAACAGGCTTTGCTAACATAATATACGGGACAACATCTCTGTCACTATTGTAGTTGGGGGTTTCCTTGAAAACCACGTTCTCAGTTAGATAATCAACTTCGTAATATTCATTCCCCTGGGCATCTTTCACAGAAATAATTTCACTAATGGATTTTCTTGATAGTAAGACTTTTCTAAATCTAACATATTCTCCTACTGATATCGTTTCCTCATATTTTTGTCCAGAAACGACCTGTCCTCTTGCACGAACGGCATAACTCGTTGGAGAGCCTGTATCAGGATCAACCGCGGCGACGGTAATCTCGTTATTCGAATTTGTAAAGTCAACATTTTCGATTAGAGTATAGGTTGCTCCTCCAGTAGAAGACAACAGCGTTCCGCGTTGAAGAATAGGAAAATAACTAAGGTCTGGTCCCCTAGTTGTTGAACTGGCTGGGACTTTTATGTAAAAAGAACAGGTTCCAGTAGACCGTGCAGATCCAGGCAGCTTATATCCTAGTTGTTTACAAAGCCTAACGATATTTTTGTATTCTATTGCGCTATCCAAGAAACTCTCGTTTGCCTGATAGTCAGCATAAAATGATAATTGATCTCCCACATAAGCAACCAAGTCGAGCATCATAGAGCCAAAAGATGCCTCGTTGAAGTCCTTGTACGTCGTAGGATAATACCGTTTAGCGTAGTTGACCAAGTCGTCTTTTATTGACTCAAAATCTCTACTTGTGTAGTTTATTGGTCTTTTAGCCATATTTTTATTCCTGTTTGATATTAATTAGGTGCTTGTTGCAGTAATTTGTAATACATCTCTAGCGTTTAATGACCCTATATTATATTGGATAATCACTTTTACCTGATTCATATCTAACGACGAGTCCTGATCGTGCGTGTCAAACCTGATTGATTCAATATCAATAAAGGGCATATATTTGCTCGTTTGTTTATAAACCTTTGCGGAAATATCTTGATAAGTTACGGAATTCATGGGCTCAAAAAGTATCCGATACAAGCCAACACCAAAGTCTGGTATCATCACTCTTTCCCCTGGGATTGTTAGAATTAAATTCTTAAAATTTTGTTTTACTACATCCCCAAGAGTTTTGTTTAGTTTATATGGTCCTTCTTCCTGGCTGTATGTCAGGGGAAGCTTAACTGATATTCCTTCTAATTTACTCATAATTATTCCTCCTAGTTAGTTATTGCCAACGATGCGACCAATCAATTGGTGGTAAGTTTAAAGAACTTCTAACAGAATCTGTAGCCGTTGTGAATGTTGATGATTCTTGACACTCTTCTGATGTCTCTGTTTGTACATGAGCGAGCGCGTTGCGAGCGTCGGCAATATTGCCGGGGGCTGCTGCAATCTCGCGGGTGATGAGGTCTGATAAGCGCCAGTGTATTTGGTACGCTTGGCTGTGTATAGCATCAGTTCGCACAATTACATCGTGAAGTTCTCCTATTTTAGCCTGGACTGCGTCATTTTCGAAGCGAGCAGATGCGTCCCTAGCTTGGGCTAACCAATTTCTCATCCCAATATTATTATAATTCGCACCAAGAAAATTGCCGTGTCCTAAGCCTCGATTTCCAGACAGAAAATACTCTTTTGTCCAAACATCCCCTGTGTATGTTCTCTTTGCCCAATTCCACCAAGCTTGGATAAAGGTTATGTTACCATTTGTATTTGCTGCATCACCGTCTTCGAAAGCTGAAGAGACGAGGTTGGCGAATGTTCTTATAAGATTGGGACTTGCTAAATAATCACTCCACCCTGCTTCTGCGGGTCCATCTTCACGGAGTAGCTCTGCGACGATAGCATAACCTTGGTTGAGTGTTGTTTGTGCTTGACCTCTGAACACAGATAATTCTTCGTCAATGGTTTCGTACTCTTGTAGAAGGGGGGCCATTACTGTTTCGTCGTAGTCGATTGCTTCTTGTAATCTAGTATTGGCAGCCTCAACAGCGCGATTGGCTCGCATACATTCTCGATATTCCTCCCGTGCCCGCTTCTCTAAATCCTCTAAATAATAGAAAGTTTCTCCTCCAACAGTTATTGGGAAAAGCTTGAATTTTGCGCTGAACTTCATCATGGACAAATATGTTGGATTTATGGACGCCAGAACTTGGTCGTCCGCAAAAGCAATTCGAGATTCTGACTCAAATTTAAATTTTGGATATCTTTCCATGGGTTTAACAACATAATCAAACAATACATACTGCATCGCCAAAAGCAAAGGACCGGGCAACTGATAAAGTACCAATTTTGTTCGCCACTTATCCTCTAGTTCTTCTATAGCTTCCGGAGTTCGGATTTGTCTCCCTGGGGCAAGCGGACTGAGCAAGAGGCGTTGCTGGTCTGGTGTTCCGGATGACTGCATCGCGCCGAGCAGGCTATCCGCTGCGCGGTGGAATACAGTTTCGTACCAACCTTCAAAGAAATTAGCAACAGCGGTATCCCAAACGCTATCTGTCCTAAGACGACGAAGAATCAGAAAATAAGATTGCTTGATAACCTCGTCAACCATCTCGCTATCGTTGAGATCCTCCGTGTAAATTAATTTTTCATCGCTAAAGTTCGGAGACAAAGCATCGTAAAACTCAGGAGAAGGATCGCCGAGTTGTCCAAAAACTGTCTTGATTTTATCCATGTTTTGTGTTATGGGTCCAAATAAACCCCTATCCATAATCTCTTTTTTAATTTTATTCACAAGATAACTTGTGAGAGCTTCATTCGTATCTGGCGTATTCATAGGAGGATAAACACGCATCAAGGGTCCAACATTCATAAAAAATTGTATCAGGCGAGCATGTATTGCGCCAACAATTGATTTCGCAATATATTCATCTCTGTCTTTTATGCAATCGTCTGAGTTTGATGCGTATAGCGGTTTTACTATTGCCTTAGTGAAACCAGGCAACCTTGTTCTTCCCATGTCGTCAAAATAAAACGCCTTGACTTGATAGTAGATTAATTCCGAAGTGTTTGAAACAGAAATAGTGGGGGGATCACCAGATTTTAGCCAGTTGTCGAGTCCTCTATCTCTTCCTATTCGGTTTTCGACAAGATCTCGATCTTCGGGAGAGAACCTTAGTGAATAAGGGTGATCACCAGAGGCGTTTCTTCTAGCGAGAGGACCTGAAGATAAAAGCCTTCTTTGGTCTGGGTTGTTGTTTCCATAAAACCTAGATCTTTTATCATTTCTCCAATAAAGTCTAAATTCGCTGTTGGTGATCCATAACATTATATGTCCATCGCCTGCTTGTTCAGAGGGAGGTGAGACAGGGTTTCCATATCTTGTTAAGGCACCTTCTACTTGTGGTGGTCTTATTAGGGATTCGTTTCTTCCTATTCCTCCGCCAGTATAGATGTAGCCGATTTTGCCTGGCAGGTCACCTTCGGTGAGGGAATCGAGATACCCCATTCGCCGAGCGTCGGTGGCATATGGTTCATGATGAAGTATGTGTCCACTTCCCTCTATCCCTCTTGACGTCCTAAAGACAATCTGACCCGGTCGCACATCACGAAATTCAGGTGCTGCATATTGCATTACCCCACTTTTTCCAGAAGTTGCTGCTAGTGTCCGACCAAATTCAGTTTGGGAGAAGGCTTGAGCCGGGGGTAGGCTTTGGGAATTGTCTGGTATGAGATCGTCTGAATAACTTTCCGCCAGTTGGTTGCTAAGGTCTGCGATCCACTGTAAAATCAAATCATATATTTCAGAATTTGGAAGTCCATCCAAGAATCCCTCTAGTTCAAGTTGAAAATTTAAGTTTCCTTTTAACGTTTCACAGAGGCTAATAAGTTTCAACCTCTGAATATCTATAGCGTCCTGTTGTTGTTGTGTTTGTTGTTCGGTACTTATATCAAGCCCCCACAATAAATTAGGCGGTGTAGCAGTTCTGTCGTCGCAGTAGGCGTCCTCTGGGAAAATGGCTGGAGACCTGTCAAGAATAGATCTTGTCTCTGGGGACATTTGTAGACCAATTTCTTTGAAATAATTGACAATGGCAGTATCGTCGATCCCAAGTACTGCATATCTTTCATCGTTGGGACCTAAAGACTCCTGAAACTTACTTACGATGATTTTATTCGTCCGTAATTCAAGATCGCCGCCGACGACAATATCTCTGCCAAGAGGACCTTGTCCGCCAATTCTTACGACTTGCCCGCCGGTTACCTCTTTTAGTTCATCTATTGCAATTTCTCCAGAGTTGACCATTTCATTAATAGTGTTTATCAAAACCTCTGATGCATCGCCGTCTAATAACTTTCCTAACTCTACGGGAGTTGTTATTGTAGAAACATCTAGGTTGAATTGTTGCAATTGTTCCAAGGTCGGGGGGGATGTAATAATTTTTATTTCTTCTTCCGTAATCGAAATTTCCTTATTCAATAGTCCGATATCATTCCCTATTTCTACAATGTCTATACCCTCTAGGAAATCGTTTAATGATACTAGGTTGAATAGGGTTAGGTTCCTGCTGTTGTCTAAGTTTGTATTGTCTTTTGGACCACAACCCAAAGCAGCCTTCAGAACATCTTGAAGAATCCCCATTATCATCTGCTTTATAAAGGCAACCAACAGTTTTTTGAGTGCTTTTTTCCATAATGCCCAAACATTTTGAAAATTTGGCATCCTGCCAAACTTTAAAGTTACTGGGGATGGAAGCTCACTCTTGACCAAATCTCTAACGGAGGGTGGGACACCTATAGGATCTAATACCTGCTTGCCTATCTCATCCCCTAAAAGGTCTATGATGCAAGTCACCTCGTTGTTGACGTGTTGTTCTACTTCCTTGTATATTCTACTCGGATTATCAAAATACCCAACACCCATTTCTAGTCGTTTTTGGTTTACTTCCGATTCTACTAATTCCTCTTTGGCGAGAAGTGCCGCTTCTCTTATTAAAGCTTTTAGCGGATACTTCCCGGTAAAAAGTCGATAAATCTTCGTTAGACTCTTGAGGGCAGAAGATTGTGCTGAATCACAAGATCCCATCGCGTTATTGACGAGAATGGCTGTATCTTTCCCGGTAATACTGAGTCGGCTAAGATCTGCGCCTGTTGGTTTGAAAATTTCACCAGCCCTTTGAAAAATTGTAGCAGGCTCAGGAACTTTAAGACTCTTTAGTTTCTTCTTTCTGTCAGACAAAGAGGGGGAAATTTTTACCCTTGGGCGGGCATAAGTTAGCAAAAACTCGTCCCAGTTTATTCTTTTTTTCTTAGGATGGTCTGCAACCTTACTTTCTATTGTAATGGCCGAATATATAAATCCCAAAGCTCGATTGCTCATATTCGAAAAAACATCAACAATAGGTGAAGATGTTTCAGGTGCTGAACCTCTTTGTTGGGTTATTGGTTTTGTTAGAAATGTTGCACCGAGACCATCCGTATATAGATAACCATCGACGATGATATAATTTATTCGCATATCGTCCCGAAACGCAAATTCTATTCCAGTCTTGGAGGTATCTTCTATCTCGATGCTGTTGTATTGAAAAAGAAGAGACATAGTATCAAAAGCAGTTTCAAGTTTTAAAGAATCTCTCTCTATGTCAAACCCTGACAACATATCTGGAGTTATTGTTTCTACGTCCATGGCATCTGAATAGTCTTTTAGGAGGTCTGTGGTTTTTTTCAGCGCCCGCTGGAGGTCTTCTAGGGTGTATGTCGCATGTCGTGATGTTGTATTTTTTATCTCGCTATCTTGGTTAATCAATAATCTAGCCTTCTCAAGCGGAGTATAATCTTCATCTTTTTTAGAAGAGCTTGCTGTTCCTTTTGGTATAGAATCTACCGCATCTCGTGGAAAAGTTACGGCATATATCCATCTTGACGCAGGGCGAATGTCCAGATATGATTTAAAGACTCCTCTGGGCACAAGTGTTTGAATTGTTGCTGGTGATAACTTTCCCACAGCCTTTAAAACATCTTCTGTTGCCGCTCTGATGGCAGAGTCTCTAACCTGTTCATCACCATTCTCAATGTCGAAATAATCTCCGCTAGTATTGTTCGTCCTTTTGACAAAATAATATCTTTCATCGTTTGGGTTATAATAATATACTTGTGAGGTGTTCCCAGGCAGCGCATTATTGTGCCAATTGTATAGATCAATTGAGTCTACTTCTTGCCGAAAAGGAACTATTGAGTCATCATTTATCGGCTCTTTTGCAACCTCTAGAATAGAAGTTGTTGGATGACCAAAAGATTCCCTAATATTTTTCAACCTCGTTAGCGACAAAGTGAGGGGAATTGCAATTAGTTGAGATATTATGCCGTCTAAAATATCATTATTATTATCAGAAGTTCCGTCTATATTTTTTTGATTTTCTGGAAGATAAGATTCTGCACTCGTAGGGGAAGTATAAAATCGAACTAGCCCTTGATTATTCAAAGAAGAGGCTATGCCTCTTAGGGCGGCTTTGCCGGCTTTGTCTGAAATGTACCCCAAGGTTCCATTACTAAATCTTGCATTTTGTGGGTAAGTTGCAACATATGCTCTTAGGTCGTCGTCAGTTATTTCGTCCGCCGCACCTTGGTAGGGAACCGGGCTTATAGGGTCTCCAACTTTTGGGAAGGTTCCGAAATTAATATAACTATCGTGGATTCCTGATTGAATCCACTTTCCCCTTTCCGAACTATATTCGTATTCAGAAGTAACAAATGGATTGATTATATCTCTCTGTCTCTTGGAAAGTTTCATTTTTAGTTTGTGTGATTGTATCTGCTAGATATATAACCATCTCCCCAGGGTGCAAGATAGTTTTCATTCCACTTAAACAACTCAAATGTATGCGCCTGACATTGTGCTATTAAATTTGGGAGAACAAACGTCGCCATTGGAATGGAAGAAGCCTTTGTTGCTGGGTCAATTGATCCCAGGGATTGAACGCCTTTCTGTGTAAGTAGTCCTATCATCAGGTTAGTCAAGATTCCTGTGACCTCACCGATTAGATCATTTAATTCGAGAAGTCCTTCTCTCAGGGATGTGCCCTTAACAAGAGGTTGAAGTCCAGAATCGTCGTTCCCGGCAATAAGGTCAATACCAGAAGTAGTGTCGCCAATCCAAAGACCTGCTGCATCATGGTTATCAGAACTTGTCACCAGTTTTATTCCCTCTCTGCCAATTATTCTCACCCCGTCGGCTTTAA
>TARA_R110000824_G_scaffold81370_1_pt1 | contig 16998 bp, 22 predicted proteins | sample TARA_R110000824 | Tara Oceans TARA_R110000824 (sample SAMEA4397747) | marine metagenome | biome: Polar Biome; feature: [MES] marine water layer (ENVO:01000295) within the mesopelagic zone...; material: water (ENVO:00002006), including particulate matter (ENVO:01000060) such as......
CATTCGTCGCGAAGGGCATCGATATTTGGAAGAGTGGTAAACTTAAAAGTAAAGACTATCTTGTCAACCATTTCATTGAATGCGGGACCTATGTACTTTACATACAACTCCGTTCTTCTCTCGATGCTGTCTGTCGCGACATATTCAACAATTGCGTCTTGGTGGACCTGCGTGAAATACATGCGCTTGGTGCGCTTTTTACGCTTCTTTTTGGGCGCCGGCGGTATCTTCTGTACCTTCACTTTCGTATTCGTCGTCATCATTCTCCTTTAGTTCTTCTTCATCGTCTAGTGCATATATTTCTTCAAAATCAGAAAGCATTTCGGAATATTGACCAACGTGGGTCAATAGCCCAGCAAGAGTCTCATCTCCGTAAAACATTTCAAGCTCATAGACAGAAGAAAGGTGGTCTCTAAAAGAAATAGTTTCATCCACGAGACCAGATAAGTTGCTTGCCACAAAATATAGTTGAGATAAAAGATTTTTGATGTACCAAATAAAAAACACATTAAGCGCTATTGATGCGCATAATATAAAATATAACATATAATCGCTCATTTGTCAAGTCCTAACTTCATTTTTTCCTTTTCTGCTTCTACTTCTTCTTTGGCATCTTGAATAAATTCCTTCACCATTTGACCGGGTTTTTTGGTACCGGTGGTTTTCGTAGTTGTGAAAGTTGTTGAAGGTACCCTAAATAAAATACCAGAACATTCCTCACAGTTTTCTAATTTCTCAGACATTCCGTGAAATATTTCAAACTCATTGGTGCATGCCTTACATCGATAGATATATCTAGGCATCGTCCTCTTCTGGTTCTTCGTTTCCGAATTTAACCAATGGAGGGTTCATCACCATCAAGCCGGCTTCTGAGTCTTTCAGTTTGAAGCCCTTAATGACAGGTACAATGTCACTTTGTTCCATTAAGGACTTTTGTAGTGCCATCATTAGCGCGCCGACTGCTTGGTCGGATAGTTGTAGATCTTCTGTTTCTGTCATTTTGTTTCTCCTATAAAACATTTTTTTAAGCCATCTGCGATCTTTATTTTGGCTTCCCAGCCTAAATCTTGTAATGGCTTTATACTTGCTAAAGTGTGTCTGACATCCCCTTCTCTTTCCGGGGCTTGTTGCCATTTTACTTTATATCTTTCTTTAACAAATTCTTTGACCGAATTCAAAGAAATTGCCTCACCGGTACCTACATCGAAACAAGATCCAGCGAACTTGCCTTCATAGTTGGCACAAAATAAATTTGCAGAAACAATGTCGTCGACGTGAATATAGTCTCTGGTTTGTTCTCCATCGCCATCTATCCTTAGCGGCTTGCTCTGCTTGATCAATTCCATCCACGCAGAGATCACCGTTGAATAAGAGCCTCCATATTCTTGATCTTCTGCATAGGCATTAAAATAGCGAAGACAAACAGTATCTAACCCATAAAGCTCGGAATAAAGCTTGCACTCCATCTCTGACATTGACTTGTGAAGTCCATAGGGAGAGTTTGGGCCACTACCGTCTCCATAGATGGCCGATGAGGACGAAAACACTACTCGCTTGGCTCCGTGATTCTTTGCCCACTCAAGGACGCGTGAGGTGCCTAAGACGTTATGTTTGAGGGTGTAGGATGGGTTCTCAACAGAATAACCGACACTAGGTTGTGCGGCGAGGTGAAAAACAACATCTACTTGAATATCTGGCAATTGATCCAGCAGATCCTCTCCGTCTTTCAAATCAATACCTATTCTTTGATCTGTTGGGAGACGTTCGAATAAATGCGACCCTATGAAGCCCTTATATCCAGTTACTAGAATCACAGCTCTTTTTCCCACCTTTCAATCATCTCGTCCAGCATTGTCCCGAAAGTATATTCTGGTTTCCATCCCAAAATTTCTCGTGTCTTCGAAGGATCTCCCTTAAGATATTTAAGTTCTTCTGGCCTCATATATTTTGGATTTTGAACAACATAGTCCTCATAATTCATATCTAATTTTTCAAACACAGTCTGGCATAAATCTCTGACCGAGTGAGTTTCACCGGTGGCTACAATGAATTCCTCTGGCGTTTTATGGTTGATAATCATGTGCATTGCGCGTACATAATCCTTTGAATGGCCCCAGTCACGATAAGAATCCATATTACCAAGCTCGAGATTGCCTTGCAATCCTTTTTTAATGGACACAGCGCCCTTAACAACTTTATTTGTCACAAAATTTGAGCCGCGTCGAGGTGATTCATGATTGAAAAGCACTCCATTACACGCATGTAATTTATATGCCTGCCTATAGTGTCTTACTAAGTTATAGCCCATCACCTTCGCGCACCCATATGGACTGACGGGATTCATCGGCGTGGTCAGCCTTTGTGACCCATCTTCATCAACCGAGTTGCCAAACATCTCGGAAGAACTAGCTTGATAAAATTTAGCGCTCGGGCAGATTGTCCTATAGACTTCAAGCATATTAAGAACACCCAGTGCATTAGTTTGAATAGTAAATGATGGCATATCGAAACTTATCCTGACATGGCTCATAGCTCCAAGATTATATATTTCATCAGGCTTAACTTCTGAAACAATTCTAACAAGAGATGGATAATCCAACAAGTCTCCATAATGGGCGTGAACACTCTGTTCTTCGCTTATCTTGTGTAGCCTAAAGTTTTGATTTTCTGCCACAGAATGCCTTCGTACAATACCATGTACCTCATATCCAAGAGACAAAAGATACTCAGTTAAATAACTACCGTCCTGTCCCGCGATACCTGTTATTAATGCTCTTTTTTTAGCCATTGTTGGACTCCTTTTTTTTGATAACCTTACATATTAAGTTAACATGTTTTTGGCCAAGTGTCAAGGAAGAAGGTAAATATAATACCTGTTCATAAGCTTCCTGCGCCACTGGATATTTTTTATTTGTTTTATATGGCGGATTATTATTAACGGGCTTGTAGTATTTAACTGCCTGTATGTTTTTAGCAGCGAGAGCTTCTATGATTTCATCCGCTTTTTTTGTCCTATAAAGTATCATCCAGCTGGATTCATACCCATAATCTATAATTTCAAGATGTTTACGATAGTAGTCAAACAATCTTTTTCTCTTTTTAAGAATTCCGCCGATGTTTTTAAGCTGCGGGATTCCGTAAGAAGCCTGTATATCGTTGAATTTTAGATTAATTCCAACAAACTCATGAATCTTAGTCTTTCTCCAGTTACCACCTTGATCTCTAATTTTTCTACACTCGGACGCGATGGCCTTGTTATTTGTGATCACGGCGCCGCCTTGCCCAGTAGAGATAATCTTTGGTACTGAGAAAGAAAATACGCCCACATCTCCCGTTTGGCCGGCTTTTTGCATGCCTAGGGCTTGTGAACTATCCTCTATCATTGGTATATTATTTTGATCACAAACATCTCTTACGCGACCGACATCGGGACCAACATAGCCGTTATGATTAACAAACATAATTGCAGACACCTCTGGCGTTACCTCGATCTTATCGGGATCCATACATAGAGTGTCGGCCTTGATATCGACTAATTTGACCCTGTATCCCATAAATCGAGAAGCGTTGGCGCCGGCTAGGAAAGTATAAGAAGGAAATAAAATAGTGCTTCCTTTTTTAAGACCTAGGCTGTTGATAGCCATGATCAAAGCCGTTGTTCCGCTAGTAGTGCTTAAAACATGGTCTGCGCCGGTAATATTTTTAATCTCTTTTTCAAATTCTTGTACGGCTGGTCCGTGGCCAATCCATCCTGAATATAACTGCTTTACTACTTCCCAGATATAGGAGTATTTAATATATGGTTCAAACTGTGGTATAAATTTCACTTACTAACCCCTATCTTTGAAAGAAACTCTCCTAGGCCGTGATCCCAATACATTTTATCTAGCGTCAGATCGCGAGCCTTCACAAAATTATTTTTTACCGCGGTAAGTCTACTTTTATAATCTTCCTCAGAAACCACATTCATCAATATATTCTCTAGTTCTTCGAACGTCTCAAACATCAAAATTCCTTCTGCTTCATAATAATCCACGATGTTTGAATTTTTATTGCCCCAATATATTGGCACTGTTCCACAGCAAAAACAATCATTTACTTTCTCGCTTGCATATCCTTGTTTCTCATTCTCTACCACAACCTGATATCGGTAATCTGCGAGGCCTTCGGCCTTGTTATCCACTGGCGTGTACCCGCGACCATATAAGTCTATTTGCCCTGAAAACCTTTTTGCTATAGCATGCCTAGTGCGATGGCCCTCAGTTATATTTTGTGCTGAGAAAATAGCTGATGTCATTTTAGATTTTGGATAAATCTTTCGATCTTTTTGGGGAATCCAAATTCTGGGCCATACGGGATAGTATTTGAATTTTTCTCCTTTAGAGGCAAGGCCCTTATTGTGAGTTAAAATTAAATCAAATAAAGCATGATTTTCCTCAACCCATTTATAAAATGCCGGTGTCACCACTATCGGTTCGACCAAAATAGCCACCTTGTGTTTTACATTGTGATGAGGAGCATGAAACAATCCATTATCTATATAAGCAGTAACTTCTGGATTTACCTCATCGGAAAAAAGACCTCCAAAAACGTTCGGACCTAGAGAAGTCTGGACCAATCCAATTTCGGTGTTATTGTACATCGATGAATTCCTTGTCTAGCGCTTGGCCGTTATACGGACCGGTCTTATATTCGTACACAACAGTGTCATCTTCCAAACATAAATAATTGTGGCCGCCATGGAATGTGATGGTGCAATCACCCTCATTTAAAATTTCTTCCGTTAGAAGAGTGTGATCCAGATCGAACAGAGAGACCTTAACTTTTCCGCGAATCACAACCCATGATTCTTGCGTGATATCGGTTGTCTTGACCTGTTTGAGGTGTTGGTGGGCCTTAAAGGTTTTTCCTTCCCGTAGCCGGAATGTCGACACCTGTAAGTATTGCTCTGCCGGACTTAGGTCTGTTCTTTGTTCGGATATATCCTCCTGACGGTTTATGATGTGGAGCAATAGATTTTCATCGATTTTTGAGAAGATCTTTTTCATGTCTAGTCCTCGAATTTATAATTAAAATATTTTATGTCATTTTTAAACTTTTCAGCCACCATTTGCCTAAGCTCTTCATCGTAAAAACATTCATATGATGGCATGTTGTTTCCGTTAAATTCTTTTGGTCGCACGTCACATACAAGGCTCTTATTATCAGTTTCCAGAGTTTTATTGGGGTTTGAAAAATCTCTGTGGTCTATTCCGAGTTCATCACAAACAAGATTCATTTGCCTTGAATAGTCTTCGAGTTTAACAATCTTATCGAATTTAACATTATCCAGCCCACTTGTTTGGCTCTGTATGTGTTGCTCCAGAAAGTGATCCGGGGTTTTGCAAACAAAAGTAACCAAATCTCTGAAAGAAAAATCTTCACTGTTTGTATTATTGATCCGTACATCAATCGGCCAAGTTTTATTTTTCCACCAAACAGCAACCTTCTTATTTTTGTAATAACTAACAATTCTCCTCCATGGATTTCTACATACAATAAATTTGTAGTAATCCGAGTATGAAGTCTTTATTTCGGGTGCGGTTAACATCGATTGACGAGACGCTAAAAATTTATGAGGACTAACTGAATTTGGGTCTATGTCTACTGTTCCCAAATACCATCTTTTAACTGCACTACAGCCGGCTTTTGCATTCCAAAAAACTATAAAATTTTTATCTTTATTGATTAATGGTAAAAACATTGTATTATCTTAGTTCCTAACCAAAGCGATGGGGGCCTTGTCTATGCCGGAGCTTAATAGCGCGACTGCGCGGTGAAGACCGTCTATCAATAGTCCGTTATCGGCGACGATAATATATTTATTTTCGAATGGCGGATCCAAGTATAACTTGTCGCTGTTTAGAATAGCGTCAAATTTATCAAACATATATTGAATCTCTAAGTGCTCTTCATTGATTCCAGCACGGGCCCAAGTAATGTGCTTGCACTTGTTCAGATATTCCTCATAAGGAGCTTTATTTCCCAAAGCATATTGATAATGGGGAGTGTCCTTGACTAGTACCGGATTAAGCGATATAATTTTTTTCTGCTCTTTGTCAACCTCGGATACAATAGAATCCCTAACATGGTTTAGATCTGCCAAGACAATTCCATGCGGTTTTTGTGAATATCCGGGTGGCCACCAACACTCTTTGCTGAGCTCATTCTTTGTGATTCCTTTCATTATTACTCCTTCTCGCATATTACATTTAATGATAAGTGCAGGCCTGATTCATCCATATGCGGAATATATGCCCTAGAGTAATCATCGTACCCTTCGGGCAAGAATTTTCTCCAATTATATCTTCGGACATTTCTAAAGCCAGCGGTTTCGAGAACACCCCTAAGAGAATGAAAATCATATGTAGTTCTTTGGTATATAAATCTTTTTTCTGTCTCATCTTGAATTTCCCAGCGGCCGAAGAGTGGGCCCAAGATCCCCCGTGCATCAAGATTTTTTTCACTATCAAAATATACTTGTACCATTTTTTCAAAATCGGCAATTGATGTTCTCAGGATCCCGCCTTTTTTCAGTACGCGTGACCACTCCTTAAGAACAGTGCGCACTTCATATCTATCAAAATAAATAATGGTGCCGCATGAATAAATTTCGTCGACGCTCTCATCTTCAAAAATCGACAGGTCTTTGATGTCTCTTACGTGATCCACATGCTCTAGGTGGTCTTGATCTATGTGTACAAATCCCGGTAGGTACCGATGGCCGCAGCCCACATGAAGCCTAACTTTCTCGTTCACTTTGGGTCTCCTTCAATTATATTGCCATCAATCCTAATTGTGTCGCTTTCATAATCTTTTCCGCCGCGGGTACCCTCACTAAATACAATAAATTGATTACTGTCCAAGATCCTAAGCGCATGGACTTCGAATGGAGGTGTTGATAAAACATCTCCCTCCTTAAGTACTTCACATTTCGCCGGTAGCTGTGAGTCTAAGTCTTTATACCAATATTCCAATGATCCCTTTGTGATCATCATATGTTGTACAGACTCTTTGTGATAGTGATTTCCTCGAATTGCGCCCGGATTTGAATTTATAACCGCGACATGATCAATATTTTTTTTATAAAATATATCTGCTATCGAACCCCTATCATCTTCGTGAAGTTCCAAGGGCTCTTCAATGTCCTTCCAAACGTTTCTTTTTTCCATTTATAACTCCACTCTAAAATTCATCAAAAACTAAAAATTTAATATTAGGATTAATCTCATATAATTTTTCTTTAATCTTACCTGAGATATTCCAAGATAAAATCAATGCATATACCTCATCATAATTCGCAAACACTTCGTCTCCACAAATTGATATATTTGTAAGGGGGGTTATTTTGCCCTGCTTATGTTTCGAAGCATCTGTGACATAATCAACCACATTGTGATCTAGATTTAAAAATCTTAAAAAAGTGTTTCCTTTTGCGGCGGCGCCGACAGCCAGTATTGGAATATCAGATGATTTAATATCATATATTTTTCTCAAAAATCTAAACTTTCTCTTATGTAGCTTTTTCATTAATTTTTCATAAGTATTGCTCTCAAAGAGGCCGAGAGATTCCTCATCATCAATCATATGCTGGACGCTCTCTTGTTCTTGAAAAGGCTTCTTTTTCGCATAGACTCTCAAGGAGCCGCCGTGATAGTCAACCACCTCAACATCTTCAATTACTAGCCCCGCTGACTTAAGAATCTGCTTTGCAGATTTGACCGTCATATAAGTAACATGTTCGTGATATACTTGATCAATTTTTTCACTCTCCACCGAGCACTTCCAATAGGGAACCTCAAAAACGAACGTTCCATCAGAACTAAGGATATCAGCGGCTGCGCAGGCGAAATCAACCGGATTTTCAGAGTGATTAAATACGTTATTTGCAACCACTAAATCTGCTTTTTTATGTTTCTTTAATATTTTCTTTGAAATATTGCTGTCAAATATTGCCACTTCCGTTTCTATACCGTTATCAATAGCTATCTTCGACACATAAGAAGATGCATCAATTCCTAAAATTTTGGTACCTAGGTTTTCCCTAAAACGGCCCAATAGGTAGCCATCATTCGATCCAACCTCAACGACAAAAGAATCGCGCGTTAATCCAAGTTTAGACGATACATCGAGTGAAAAATCATCCCAATGCCTCATCGATGTTCTAGAGTTCGAAGAAGTGTAAGAGTATTCGAACAAAGAATATCGATCAACCGGATCAGTCTCGCAAGAAGACTGGACATTTCCACAAGACGGACACAGTTCGCATGATAAGTTGTAAGTAACTAATGGGTCTGATTTTTTATCTAGTGGTACAAAGGTGTCTGCAAAGGCATGATTTCCTAGATCCATTATTTTAATTAATCTATTAGAAGAACATGCAAGACATTTTTCTCTTCTCAATTTAAATCCCTATAAATTTTGTTATATATTGTTTCGGCCACCATAAAATCAAACTCAGTATCAATATCAATTGATTCTATTTCATCTAAAATTTTGAAAGTGGGTTCTCTAGTGACAACATTACTATATTTTATCATATCTTCTCGCGACAACAAGCATGCGCCATAAGTAATCTTGTATATGTCTGGTAGATCTTGACTATTTGGAGACTTTTGTATATTATAATTTAAAGGTGCGCCGTCTAGCCACAAATGATGCTTTACACTAGCAACAGTTACTAGATTCCGAACTTCTTCTCGATTATATTCAAGGATACAACTATGGTAAGTGGCGCGTGAGATCATTGGGCACGTCACCGGACTATACATAAAGTGATCACCTTCTATGGAAGATGCCAGATTTCGAAAGAATTCAGAGTTTGTGGCCTCTGCGCTGGCAAAATACTCGTCTCTAGTGTGGGTCCTGACTCCCATGGAGTCCGCAATCGATAACATATGGGGACAATCTGAGCTTACAACTATATTTTCAATTAGTTGAACTTTCTGTAGCTGTTTTATTTTGTGTTCTAAGAGTGTGGTTCCGCCAAAAGCCTTCACATTCTTATTTTTTACTCGTACAGAACCCTTTCGTACAGGAATTAATGCAGTTATTTTTTTCACTTGAGCCTCTCTAAAATATCATCCCAGTTATCGGCAAAGGCAATTGCCTTATCATCAATGTAATATTGGGCTCTTGGTTTCTCGTGAGTGATCTCCGAAATCAAATCTCTTATTTCATATCTTTCCAGCCATTCCTCGACCAATTCATATCCTGTCTTTCCATCGACTAACGGGCGGTCAGGTCGGACTTTGGCTGAAAAAACAATAATATTCCAGTTGAGTGATAAGCTTTTAATGGCCTCAATAGCAGCAGGGATAGGATCCCCATAGCAAGTACCATCATGCCAGCCTTTATCGAAAGTATGAATAACTCCGTCGAAATCGATAGCCAAGTTTTTCAACTGGCTTTCCATTCCGGGAGGAACATTTTGCGCAGAAAGCTGTGCTCCTGCGGAGGTGTTAGCGTCGAAAACTATTCCGCTTGTACCTATCTCAGGTTCAATCCCGAGCGTCTCGAATCTTCGTAATTGGGCTTTTTTAGCAATGGTTGGACACATGTGTCCAGAGGCGTCAATCAATTCATAGGTCATCGCCAGAGATAGCAGTTCTGATGTGTGATAATATTTTGCGTGTTGTATCACTTGAATTACTTCTGGACGGATGCCGCCCTCTTTAGGTGCCGCGGCCCACAAGCTGCAAGGGATCCCATTATCGGCTGCCCAATTTAAAGCCGTTGTAACACAGTCCGATGAAATACCATTAGTGGAACACGAAAGTCCGATTACAAAGCACTCCTCTTTATTTAAAAAGCGCGTACGAATATCAAGCCAGTGCATAATCCAATCATTAAAATTGGTATCTCCCTGAATTGATGTTACCATCACTCCACCGCCCGGTGCATGAACACTCTTATCTGTTAGCCTTGACGCGTCGATAGCGGCGTGTTCTGCGACACCCATATTGCCGCCATGGCCGAAATAAAACACATGCTTCGCTTTCGCGTAAGCCTTTTTTGCTTGTTCGAATGCGGGGGTTGCAATGAGAGCATTAAATTTTCTATCAAAATTTTCTATATCTAGCATTTTATCTTCCTTATACTATAATATAACTTTAAAATGACTAATTGTCAAGCAAGTTTATGAGATTTTCATAGTTTTTATCTTTCAGGAAAAAACCAAAAATTGGATCGACTTTTATCCTGCTGTCTTTCAGGAACATATTGTATTTAAAATACTTAAAAGCTTCGTCAGGGTTATGTCTGTCTGGGCCGTCGTATTCTATGTTGACGAAATCCATCTTTCTTTTGTCCGTCCATTGACAGCTGTATCCATCATAATAACCCGCGCCTGAATCCAACACAGCACTCCTATAAAAATCTATACCAATGATATGAAGCTCTTTTAAGTCAGAGGACAAAAGATCTAAAATAGCAGAAAATCCTGTGTTTGGTCTAGAGTTTGTTTCTCTTTTGATGTCCCAATAGGGATTTTCTGGGAGTATGGCAGTGGAGAAATTTTTTACCTCTTTTAGTGCGCTTACATTGTGCGCCATTCTTTCGGCAAAAAACCATTCGTTTTCCGGATATGATGAGGATAAATATTTTACAGCGTTTTTTTCACAATCTCGAGCTATCTGATAAGGTGGGTCGTCCAAAGTGGCATACACTACATCAGTTCGCTGGCCTAGATGTTTTTCGTACCTCTTATCAAAATTTAACATATTGTTCAGCCTCACCACCACATCACATGACTCTATCCGGAGGCCCTGTTCCTGCATCATTACTGTCTTCGAGGGCCCAACAACAGCCACTCGCTTACCTCTAAGGAACTCCTTATATTCTTGTTCGGTCGTCATTTTCCCCTTATTTCCTCTTCATTTTTAGCAACGGTAATTATTTTAGCAGATTTTTCGAAAGATTGGATCCAAGGAAAGTAGGCATCCGTAGGATAACAATATCTTGGATCCAGAGAAAGAGTGGGCGGAAAATTTTTTAAATAAGAGTTCCAATGTGATTCATCATACCAGATAGCTAATATTCCATTTTCGTCGTCAATATCAATCTTTTGTTTGATCTCGGCACAGGCCTTCAGGTAGATTTCGCTCTTGCCGCCTTGAACTCCGCCGCAGTAATATGGGTGCGAGGTGGCCATGGGCACAAATGCCTGTGATTGCCTTCTCCTTTCAAATGTTCCGTTTTCCTTTCCATAAAATCCCGGATGCTCGGTAGCTACAAGGTTCGATATTATTTCGTCCCCAATTGGGCTCTGAATGCAGAGGTCGACATCAAGATAGAGCAGAAAATCATACTTTTTTAATTCTTCTTCTGCCTTTAAAAAGTAATGATACCTATACAGTGTATCTCCGGGCCAGCCGCGTCTTTCAATTTGGTATGTCTTCACATCGGAAGGAAAGTCCTTTTGACTATCAGTAAACAAGAAGATATCAACATCATGCTCATTCATTAAGTTTTTTCGGATACTATAGTGTAGTTGATCAACTAAATTAATATATTTGCCGGTGGCGACATTCAAAACAGCTATCTTCATATTATACCACCTCCCAGTCATCTGGAACTATATCGTTGTCTTCTAGATGTGCATTTTTAGGTCCGTACCAACGATTGGGCACAATAACGCGTTTGTGGGGATTTTTATTAAGCCACGCGGCCCACCAAGAGAAAGATGAGTTTGCGATTATATTATCTTCTAGCATCGACATAAAATACAAATCAACTATATCTTTTTCACCCTCAATAAAAATTGTATTATCTTTTTTAAAGTTTTCTTTACACCACTGTATATCATCGCTAAAGAAAACAAAAGTAGAATTTTTTGAAAACTTAGCCATGGCGCGTTCGTAATACTCTGTCTTTTGAGCATAGTGATATGGGCTTAGACTAGGGGTCAAAATATCATTACGACGAACGTGGACTGCAACTGTATTTTTCATAGTTAGTATGTCTGAATATTTCAGAAAAATATGTTTGTAAATATCATCTGGGATACTAAAGGTTTGCAAGATTTCTTTTCTTCTGTGTTTAAAATACTTCTCTGATTGAAAATAACCGACCAAACATAGATTTTTACTATAGGGTATCTCATTATATTTCCAATTTATTTCTCTATAAGTGCTTTGTATAAAAGATTTATTTTTACCAATTTTTAAATTTCGAAATATATTGTCAACATAACTGCCATACCAATCACGATCATGCAAATCTGGAAATATTGCCTCATCCTCATTGTCGATTGCTAGGGCCAATGTTGTGGCCACTGTGAATATTTGATTACCTAAGCCTGCAAGATAATATCCATCAATTTTGCTGGGGCCTAATACATCACAGGTTATCATAGGTTGTCCAGCTTATTGTATTTTTTCTTTTGTCTTAAATGCCTCTCTATGGATAGCTGCATTTTATGATTCGTCTTGTCATCGTTGAGGGGATTAGACCGATTATATACATATAAAATTTCATCTACAAATTTGCTGCGGTTGGCTGACATTTCTAACATGGGAAACATGAAGGCCAAATCCCATGCCATGGGGTAAAATTTTTCCTCCTGATTTAATAGGTCTTGCTTCTTAATCTTCTCCCAAAGACCATACTTAAATGTCCTTAAATGGGAACTCATCCATTCAGATTCTCGATATTGTGATGAATTAATTATGTGTTCAGGTATTTGTCTTGCAAACTTACCTTTTATTCCTGACGGATATTCCGCATAGCTGCCATATGTAAGCCAGCACTTTTCTTTGGAATAAACACCAGATAGGTGCGATAAAACACTTGAGCTAGCCAGCCAATCATCGCCATCTAGGGTAACTATAATATCCTCCCGATTTGGACTTGACAGTTCTATTGCGTCGTAAATATTTTTTAAAGCATATGCTTTTTCTTTGTTCGACACCAACCGGAATCTTTTGTCAGAACCTATTTCTTTTTTTACGATATCGGCAGACTTATCTGTTGACATATCATCTACTAATATACACTCATAATCATTATAGTCTTGCGCCTTGATGCTGCGAATACATATCTTTATCCATTGTTCTACGTTATAGAAAGGAACTATTATTTTAAAATGACTACTCATATAATAGGCCAACTATTTTTTTTGGTATTTCTTCTCTTTTGGTGTGACGCATCTCGTCTATTAAGCCTAAACCCTTCGTCGAAAACCATGGTTCATGTATGGCTCCAATGTTTTTAGTTGTTATTGTTTTCAAGCCCATCATTCTTGCCTCCACTACAACTCTAGATAGAGTCTCTGGGGATTTTGGAAAGAAAATAAAAGTATTACATTCTCCCAATTTTCTCAAAAATTCTTGTGGTGGACATGGAGCGATCAATTTGTATTTAAGACCTTTTCCGCGGCAATATTTGATCGCGTCGGATGTGTTTTTATGTTCAATTGGATAATCCATTATTGCACAAATTTCTTTCTTTTCCAGTTTACCAATTTCTTCTAAAATCTTAAGGTGCTCAAGGGACCAAAGATTTCCCGATAAATTAAAAAGATTATCTATCTTCAAGTTTTTTTCTAATATTTTCATATGAAATTCGGATTGACAAAAAACAGCTTTTGCGTTTTTATAAAAATCACGGTTTATTATTTTTTCACTTGGAACTTTAAAATCAGGATATTTAGCCGGGTTCCTAGTTTTCAAATATTTATGATCGTGTTCAATAATAACATATTCCGCTTCTTTGCAGATTAAGTCATGGAGTGATGGCTTAATATTAACAAAATTTGAAATAATAAATTTATTTCTGCCAGCGATGCTTTCTCGTATAATATTATCAGTTATGTTTGAACTATTGTGTCGCTCAACAGTGTGACCGGCGGAACGTAATATATTAATAAGCTCCCAGTCATTTAATTCTCCTCCACCATTTACTTGATCCGCAAAAAAGTCAGCTATAAAAATTATTTTATCAATCATTTTCAACTATCGCTGATTCTAATTCTTCTGCCCATGCTAATTCTTCCACCCACGAATGCACATCAACCTCTTTTGATGACTGTGTTATAATGTGTGTTACAAACCTACTCATAATGTCCTTATTTTCAAAGTTTTCCAAAATCCACTTCTGTAAAGCAATCGCTTTCTTTTGCCACTTAGAGTGCTGCTTTCGAACCTGACGAAGCCTCATTTTATATGATCCCTCTTCTGGGTGGCACCACTGTGAGTCATTTACGATGACCCCTTCCCATACGGCTGACGGGCTCACAACTCCTATACCGTATTCAACCTCTGCAAAATAAGGATGTTTTTTGTTTCCGCCCTTTTTCCTCTTACTTCCTTCAAATGGTGCATAAAGAAAATCACATTGGCCAGACCATCCGGGTGCAATGACCGGAAGGGCGCTGTAGGCTGCCTCGAAGAGCGGTAAGCCATAGCCCTCGCCATGAGTCAAAGACACCATTGCTTTGATTTGCGGATGAACATAGAGAGAGTGCATCTCTGCGTCAGTTAGATCTCCGTGCAATAGATAAACTTTGCACTTTCTTTCTGGATATCTCCTTATAATAGTCGAAATAATTTTCTCGGTATGCTCTCGATCAATAATGGATCCGTTTTTAATAAAAGTTTTTATGACAAGGCCTACTTTTTGGTCAATATTTTCTTCTATAAACCACTTGATGGTATTCTCTAAGTTCTTTCTTGGGCCCTGCTGGGCGACTGCAAGAAAATTAAAGCTATAATCAAGGTTTAGTTCGAGTTCCGGTAGCGTCTCATAAGCCTTTACCGGGTAAGGGACAACCTCAACTGGCACACTACAGGCCAAAGTCATTGGCTCACCCGTTTGACTGTTTTGTCCTTGATATGTCGTATTTGTGAATCCCCACTTGGAGTGCTCTGAGATAGTTATAATCTTATCCATAATATTTGCTTTTTCAAGCCAAACAGGTGCTACTTTTGTTGTCTCTATGCCTGCTGTAATTCCAATATTTACAGGCGCAAGTTGCTCCCATTCATTGGGAATAGTAACCTGCAAGGAAACATCAAACTGTCCTTTTTGGTGCACGTAGATGGAAGTGGCCTTGATTCTTTCATCAAGCCATTTTCTTTCTTCATTGTCTTCCGCGGTCCAGCCAGTTTGCCCCCAGTTGACAGGAATTATATATATATCAAAGATATCCTCCCTAGTCCTCAAGGAGCGAATCACAAAACGGGCATGTTCGCCATACCCTGAACGCGTGAGGCAAGGCCCACGAACTAAAATCTTTTTACGCAATTTCTTTTATCTCCCATGAGGTGTAATTCTTTCTATTCTTCCAAGAGCCTCGCTCTTCCACTACTTTGTCCATTAATTCAATCCATTTCTTCTTGAAGTCTTCAAAGCTATAGTTTTTATTTACATGTGCGGATCCCTTTGCGCCTAACTCTTCTCGCTCTTCCGGAGTCATGTTATACATTTTATGCAAGGCGGCTTTGAAGTCTTCTTTATTAATCCTGTCTTCATTAATATATGGAACCTCTTGAGACCCAATAGTGGCCTTGCTTGCCGGCTCAATGCCAATGCCAAACCATTCCTTTCCATCAGTAACTTGTTCTTGTAGACCTCCTGTCATCGTAACAACAATCGGCGTTCCACAAGATAAGGACTCCAGTGTACCGAGCCCAAAGCCCTCTGCGTCTGAAATATTGACTGTTACATCCGCCATATTATACATCATTGATAAATGAGTAGGAGGAACTTTATCTCTAGATATAAGAACCCTTCCGTCATTATATCCATGGTCGTGAAGAACAGCCTCTAAATCTTGTCCATGCGGATCCTTTGGGTCAGTATGCATAAGGAGACAGACGTTTTGTGGGCCCACTTCTTCTGCAAACTCTCCAAACCAAAGCGCTAGTGATCCGCTCTGCTTTCTTCTAGCGTTACGGTTATTCCAAAAAAAGATCATCTTATCTTTTGCGTCTTCACCTAAATTATCTGCCTTAAAGCCGGCAACATCATCTTTTGGAAGTTTTTTGAATATATCGGCTTGGACTGCGTGAGGCACATAATGATTTTCCGTGTCTGGTGAAACATTATTTACAATGTCGTGAGTCACTTTTGATATGGACGCGATTACGTCAGTTGAATCATACCACTTCTTATTATATTGTGGGAAGGGGTAGTTGTCCCACACATGATAGTACACCATCGGGACGAGAGGGCGTACTTCATTTTCAATTTGCCACAGCCAGCCATAGAATCGCGGGTCAGTCATAAACAGAAGCACATCTGGTTTTTCTGTCCACAAAATGGAGCGAATCATCTCCGGAGTTCCGTATCCATCGACAGGAAATACTCGAAAATCTCCATCATCCCATTCCTCTCCCGTTATATTTTGTGGTTCGTAATTATCGTGCTTCATTGCACCGCCAAGACAAACAAACTGATACCTACCTGTGCTCAGTAGCGTTTCGCAAATATATTTAAGTTGTGTTCCGACCCCAGAAGGGGCCATTGGGTGGTCTCCCAGTAAAAGTATCTTTGTTTTTTTGCTCATGTGCAGTTCTCCGTATTGTAAAATGGACAATATTTATTACAAGAAAGTCTATTTTTGATAGACCTTCCGGCTTGAATGTTTTTAAGTGCTTGATCGAGAACTTGTAAGGCGCTAGCAGTCTTTCTTGGTCCGCTTGTAACTCTAAAAATCTCGACTCTGTTTTTCTTCGCTGTTCTTTTTAGCAGTGCGAAGTGTGTCTCTATATTATCTGGGTCAACATTATGCTTCTTTGCCCAAAAGTGTTTATATAAAGTCAACTGATATGTTATCATTGGTTCTGATTTCTTTCTCATGTTCCAGCCCCAAGAACAACTCTTGTGGTCAATGATATGAATCTTTCCGTCTTCCGTCTGGATTACGAGGTCGATAAAGCCTTTGAACTTCTTTTCGTGACCATCAATATCCTCGTAGAGACTTTCTTCTGTTTTCAGAACTTTAAAGTTGCCGAAGCA
>TARA_R110000824_G_scaffold59501_1_pt1 | contig 16982 bp, 12 predicted proteins | sample TARA_R110000824 | Tara Oceans TARA_R110000824 (sample SAMEA4397747) | marine metagenome | biome: Polar Biome; feature: [MES] marine water layer (ENVO:01000295) within the mesopelagic zone...; material: water (ENVO:00002006), including particulate matter (ENVO:01000060) such as......
TCGGCTATGATAGAGTAAGGGTCATAATCATCTTGCTCATCGAAATGAACCCTCATGTTACCAACTGTGTGAGGCATCTCCCTCTTATTTGGCGACCACTCAGGGCTGTGATTCTTCACTTGCACCACTACATTTTCTCCTGTGTGTTCCGTTGCCCTATCAGAACGGGCGGCGGTTATCAAATAGTGTTGACGAGTATTGGTCATATCAGGGACTAAGGATGGAGAATAAATTAATAGTTCCCCTGTGTCGAAATTACGAATCTTATCGAGAAGGTTGTTAGTAGCAGTTCTATCCGTCCCTTGAGCAATCTGCTCTTTAACGGACATCAAATCTCTGGTTTGGATAACACCGTGAATAATGTGAATCGTGCATTGAGTCAAAGCAGGTTTAGCGACTTCACTTGGCCTCTGAGAAATCAAACAAACCCCATATCCGTATTGGCGGCCTTTCTTACACATCTTCACAATTGGGCCGTAAGATTCCAATGAAGGCTTCTGTTGCGGCACAAGGTCTTGACATTCCTCAAAGAAAGTCATTATTCCACGCCCCATGCGCTTCTTAAACATGGCTTCCACATATTCTGCTACAATCTTCTGCGTGGTTTGGTCATCTATGTGCGAACAGTCAATAACCGCACTCATCTCAGGATTCATCTCTATCTCATCCACGAATCTCTCCATGTTAGGATGCAGTTCCATCGTGGGAACGATTTCCACGACATTAGGAAGTTGCTTTAAGCCATTATGCGCTCCTAAAGCATCGAAGCAGACGAATTGCAGACCTAATCGAGAAAACTCCTCCATGATTACTCCTGTTGTCCAAGACTTACCACTCCCAGATAGACCTGTGATGAACATCTTTGCATAAACAATCTCTGGTGGGAAGGACGCTTCTCTGGAAAGCATAATCATTGGTTTAGTGGCTAATGAGTCATGGACGGCGTTCCCCCAAGAGGTAGTCGTTAAACTTTTCTGGTTAGCATCCACAATATGTTCAAAGGAAGAACTATCCTTTGAGGAATAATCGGAGGGGAGAGATGGTGGAATCTCAAAATTGTTGAAATTATCGTGAGTTTCCACAAGGTCGGCTGGCGAATCGCTTAAATTATAGTCAGAATCCTCAATCATAATCACACCACACCCTACCTTAAACGCTACCACTATTTGTTCTTATTTGTTCTTAGAAAGAAATTCCCTTGCCGCCACAGCAGATTTCACCCTCTCCATTCATATTCTTGATGAAGTCGTTTAAGCGGCGAGCAATATCAATAAGATTGCCTCCTTGCGGATTCATCACCGCCCCACCTGCTCCTTTAGGGTCGTTAGGAGGATTAATAGTGCTGAAGAAACACTTTTCATACTCTCGCGGAGGCTGACCTTCTCCAAGATACTGCACGAAAGCCGCATCCATAAGGCGAAGATAGTTTGCTCCACCAGGGGCTTCTCGATTTTGCAGACCCTCTGCGGTGGATTGATTCACCATTTGGATAAGGATAACAGGGCCGAATTCTCTATTGTATTTTTTAGCCCAATACCAAAAACCCGAATTTCCCGTATCATCCGCCCCATTTTCTTCCATTTGCGATGTCTTAAGGATAGGATTATTAGGATTGTCATTCGCGAGAGTGTAATCATCTGCATTCACACTTAAATCGCTTGGATAGCAATCACTTAGAAATATACAAGGAGCAGTTGTGATTTCTGTGCCTTTCATGCGCTCTTTCATATACCAATACATTCGCGCCATTCCTGCCCCACTACTTGTCCCACCCATGCTTGACCACAAAGGAGGTTGGCCTTCTTGGAATGAGTTTAAGATAGAAGTCATCGCGCCAGCATAATCTTTACGCTGTGCGGCATCCACACCCCAAATTAAGCGTGTCGCCCTATTTACCCTCCTCCAATAACCATCTCGACTATCAATCGGAGCAATCGTTGTTTCCCCTCCACTACTCCCATATCCCGCGATAGCAAAAGTATGACCACCATCCTTACATCCATTAACGAGAATATAACACATAGTCATAGCCGCCGCTTGCACACTTACAGACTCTTGACTACTATTGACTCCAATAGAACTCGACATCGAACCAGATAAATCCACAATCATGTTCAAATGACCTCCTCCCAACGGAAGTTCACCCTCATTATCTTCAAAGGTTCGCATTCTGGTAGTAACCGCAGGGGGTAAGGGAGGCAACCAAGTTTCCTCAATTAACTCTCCCACAGGGTCAACACCAGGAATCCATTCGGTAAATCCTGTAAAGGTGCGACCCAATAAGATAGATTCTCCTTCTTCTCTAAGAGCAGGAGTGATGTCTTTAAGCGTTTCAAACAGATTAGGTAATTTGGGGACGCTTCCCACACCTTCTATTGTTTCGGCTTTCCCTTGCAGAACGAAAGCGGATTCTCGCCACCATGCTTGTTCCAACACCTCATCTTCTTCGGATTGTTGGATTTCTTCTTTTTTACTCTCATCTTCAGTCATTATTCTCACCTCCAGCCGCAGGGAACTCTTGCCCCGCCTTTAGCCACTTGAGCATCGGACGAGTGAAGTTTAAGTTACGCACCTTTTTAGGATTGTTAGCCATCTGCGAATCCAACCAAGTTCCAAAAGGTCTGTTATCGGTGTATAATGGTAAAGTCCAATACCACTTAGACTGAGGATTGTAACCTCCACCACCATCATCTCTCCTTTCAGTTTCCACTTGAGATGCGGTGAAAACCAAATTGTTAGTCTTCGGGTCAATGTCCCACCCATTTTTCAAAACTTCTTGCCCCACAGGTTCAGGAAACTTCCAAATCATCGCACCCTCTGTTGTGGACGCACCGTGAAACGAATCATTACACTCAGGACAATAATAGTAAGGAATGATAGACATAACCTTTTCTCCTGACTCCTCATTTATAGTTTCTTCTATGTCTTGCCCCACTTTAAGCAGATGATGATATTGAGTTAATCTCAGAGAGATTCTATTATCAGCATAAGGAGTGATAACGGCGGCGGCACTTCCCTTGCCTAATGAGGGGTCTGGGAAACGCGGCTTAGAGCCTTGCGGTGTTATACAATCTCGATTCCCATCCACCCATTCTTGGTCAGCAATACCCGCAGAAGTGAATAGATAATTACGATAACCTGCTTCTCCGCGATAAGACTGTGGAGGACTCTTTGCCTCCCATTTATTCGTGGTTTTATTCAAGTAAGCCGAATAAGCAAGTTGCTCTGTTACCAAAAACCGACTGTCCTGCTTAAAATGTGCTTGTTCTTTCCCAAGATAATCCTCAAAGAATGTGCGATATGGTGTTAAGAAAACCGCCATCTCATTAGGACACGGCTCCTCAAAAGGTTTAAGAAGAATAGAAGGTGTCGAATTTATCTCAGGAATTTCTATTCCTAAATCATCAGGGTCTATGTGCAATATCTTAACTAATCCCCCTTCCCCAAGCATTCTAATCTTGTAGTAAAGAATGTGTTCGGGTGCTTCAGCAGAGTAACCATCACCAAAGTCAATAGTTTCACCTCCAATAGATTCATAATCCACATTTTTTTGATTGAAGATGTCATTATTGGAGGCACTCTTTAACTCTAAGAATTCTTTGCTCGATTCACGACTGTAAATAGCCGAACTTCCCCATCCCGTCACCCATGTTTCGGAGATATATGTGTTTAACTGAGAAGAAACAGTATTACACCAATTGCACCTTTTTAGCCCTGTTCGCATACGATGAGCAGGGCTGTAAGCCTCTGGGTCAATATTAGTCCCTGAGAATTCACCATCACCATTACCAATATGCGTATCATACCATTCGTGACTTGCAGTTTGAGAACTCCACAGACTGATAGGGCTATTTCCTGAACACCACCGTTCCTTCTTCAAATTTCGGGACTGTATGCCCACTTCCAAAGGTATGTCATCTGCTCTTACTTTCGTGACTCCATTACTCTCAAGTTCTCCAAACACTCGTAAAACAGGAAGCCCTTGAACTGTCTGACTATCACCATATTCAAAACGAGGAAGAAATGTGTAACCTACTATTTCTCCCTCACCTGCCGTCCCACCTTCCACACTCATATCAATATAGAGATTAGGTGTGGGAGATGATGTAACCCTACCAATTGAAAGTTGATTATCAAAAGGTCTAATTGAAGGATTAAACTTACGATAGTAATGCTGACTACACCCATTACACTTTACCACTCCAACTGCTCTAAACTTCTCCACACCCTTAACATTCCAAGTTTGCCATGCAATCGAAGAAAAGCCATCTTGGTCATTAGTTTGGATTCCGAAATCCACGAAATTAGCCTGAGTGATATTTTCACACTTTTTACAGAAAGGGCAAAGAACTAAACCTGAATCGGTCACAGTCCCTAATGGAAGAATCACTATTTTATCCATGAACTCTTTGACCTTCACCCCAATATTGCTTAAACTTCCTGTTTCCATTAAGATTCCCCAAATCTGTTCCATAATCCTTTTACCTATCATAGATGCCCACCCGCGCAACTCTTTCTGGTTGCTATCATACTCCACCATATTATTGTAAGTAACACTTTTGGCGGCAGGTTGAATAAATCCTGAAGCCACATTAGTCCACTTACGCACTATTTGGTCAGCCGTTAAAGTGGTGTGAGAAAACCCAACATCGAAAGCGGTCAAAACTAACACAGTCGCTAATTTGTTGATGAAATCATCATCGCTGTTAATTTTTCCAAAACTATCATAAGGGCTAAGAACCTGTTGTGCGCGACAAAACATCGGTTCACCCAACACAGGGTCTAACTGTCGCACTTGTAAATAACTCAGACTTTCTCGCGAACCATCATCCCATACCACATCCACCAAGTAGGGATTTTGAGTCGCATAGCGAACAGTTGAGCCATCAACCCCCTTAACATCCACAATCTTACCTATTTTGGTCTTATCTCCAAGTAGGATTACACGCAAAAGAGAACTATCCCTGTTCAGAAACGCCTGTGTTACACTTGGATAATACTGACGGGCTTTTGGCCGCCCGAACCCACTAAAAGCATCTAACACTTCATCCGCCATCTCAGCAGTTACCGCCCTCCCAATGGCTTGATACTTTTCAGGATTGGGAAGGGACACCAACCCCCACCAGCGTTGATAAACAGCCTTACGCTCGGCTTCCACTTCCGCGTCAAGAGTTTTCTGATACCTTTCGTTCAAATCGAGAATATTGGTTAATGCGACCCATTCAGGAGTAGCCAAAGCCATTAACTCAACATTAACCCCTGCTACACTCCATGCCCGCCTATCTTGAAAAAACCTACTACGATATTGCGGCCAATTATTGACGAAGGACTCTGCCTCGCTAATCATCCCATAAGCAAAGGCGAACTCATCCATCCCCCCTACTCCTTGAAAGTGAAGATTCGCAGAATCAGTAGCCGATTTAATATCTGGAGGCAAGACTATTATTTTTCGGAGGAGTTTATCTAAAGAAACAGTCGAGCCTAAACCATTGGCCGCACCCTCTATGGAATACTTTCTATTTCCCATAATGGTGTTCAAGTGAGATTGATTAGACATGGAAGAACCTAATCCTATGTAGGGGTCTTGCTATTTCAGTTTGTCTATCGTTAATCCCTTTATTTTTCACACACGATTCCTCGTTAGGGGCATAATAAGGGTGTTAAACCTGCATCACTCATTGAGTCGCTGTAACTTAGTTCTGATTATTTCTCTAAACCGATAAGCAGATAATCGAGTAATGTTCCCTAAATCGAAGAAAGTTTCTTTATTCGTGGCCGTAGCCTCTAAATTCGCCATCCCCACTCCCAGAGGGTAGTCATCCACGATTGATAAAGGAGTTAAATTCCCATTAGAATCCAGAATCACATTCATTGAGGCTAAACAGAAATTCACTCTAATGTAATTGTCATTAGCGTTTCCAAATAAACTAACATAGAATCTTAAACTATTCTGAGAAGAATCTTGGAGAAGGGTATCGGCGGCACTATCCCATGAAGTTCGGAAATCCACAGGAGCAGTAAAATTGGCCTCATCATTTTCCAATTCAATCACATAGTCCTTCTGAATTTGACCATCATCTAAATCTCTAACTTCCTGTATTTGACTGATGATTTCTTCCACGAACCCATCCATCTGACTTTCTTCATCTCGACCAGACCCAATATCTAACATCTCCACCCACCCTGTCGGGTCGAACTGAATGCTTATCTCCGTTAAGAAATCACCTACTATTTCCTTGACTGATTCTATCTCATCATCTGTGCGAATAGCAGATTGGAAAGAAGTGGTCTGCTCTAAGTTCCTTTTAGAAGCAGTAGGATAAGAAACTTGAGCGTAGTTATCCGTGAGGACTCCTTCTGAATCAATTGCGACATCACCGCCACCCCCTTGTGGCTCTTTCAGTCCTTTGAATGCGTCTTTGTCTAATGCTCCATCTTGCCCTGCATATAGAATGCGTGACGCACGACCTGTTCCTGAGCCGCCATACCATGTAGGGTTGCGAATAAAGTCATTCGCAGGGAAGCCAATAACGCGAGTGGTTTCTAAGAGGCCGAGTTCACGATATTCATCAGGCATCTGCTGAGTGCAAGCCGAGTAAAGCCCCCATATCTTAGAGTGAGTTTCAGTAATCTCATCTTGTGGGCCGAACAAATCAGGTATTTGGAAACCTGTTAATTCATCCAAGAGGGAGTCTATTTGATTTAACAAGGAGAGTTTATCCCCCATCGTTAGCCATCGTTCCAAAGTAACTCTGCGCCGAAGGATTCCTATATCGTTAGCCGAGTAATTTTTATCCGAAGTCAAGAATTCGCTGATTTGTTCTTGATAGAAGTTTATTCTCTCGTTGTAAGTGTGAGTTAGAATGTTCTCCTTGTCTGTCCCACCAAATCTTCCGTAAGTCACTTCCTTTAACTCAGGACTACCACTCAGAGTAGTTAATTCTTCCATTAGAACCAACTTGTAAATTAGATACGCCATTGGGTCGCCCGTTCCTGCCGTGTTTTGAGGCTGTCCATCTCCCGAAGCCAGCCTACCCATCGCCCACATTTTCATTTCATACTCAGCGTAAGTGCGCGAAGTGACTAAATCCTTTCGGGCTTGCTCTAACATGGAATCCCATTCCACCCATCGGCTCTGTGAGCGTTGTTCTTGGGGATTTGAACCTTCTGAACCACCCATACTGAGCGAACCAAAAGAATCAATGGCTCTTTCAATGTAGCCTTTAACAATCGCCTCTCGGACGAATTCTTGACCTGATGAGAATTTAGCCGCCGCGAGAGGATTTAAGCCTGATTCTATCTTACCACCATCACCTTTAGAGCGACCCATCCGATGCCCTACCACATAGGGAAGACAATCCATGACTTCCTTGCGAGTAACATATTGATTACCACGCAGATAAGCCAATGAACGCGCTAATTTAGCCAGACTGTTTGAGAACCTCATAGCCAATACTCTATCCATTAAAACCATAGCCCCATGCCCTCTGTTGAGGGCTTGCTGACTTTTTTCCATACTATTACGATAAATCTTGCTTTCAGAAATAGAAGCGTCAATGAAATACCCCGAACTGTTGACGGGAATTAAACTGTTATTGTAGTTCCCAGAGTTTCTATTGTGGTTCAAACTAATAGCAAAAGATTCTGCGGAAATATCAACCCTCGCATCTGGCTCATGCACTCCGAACCTCTGAGCAAACAAAGTCGAGATTATGGAGATGTCCATTAAAGCGTTGTAGCCGTCCTTAACATAGGCAACTTGCTTAGTGTTCCCCCATATCTTTTTTAATTCCTCATATCTTATAGGCTTGAAATCTCCTGTGAGCATCATATTTAACAATCTCATACGCGGGTCAGTTGTTTGATTGCCCTCAAGTAACCTGCCTTTGAGAATCTTATATCTTTGGTCAAGTAGTGCGGAAGGGAAAAGAAGTTCCATATCAATACGGTCTGTGAAAGCCAAGTCGTTTCCTCCCACATGAGGGTTAGTGTCCATAAACGCCGTGTAAGAAGGAGATTTGAATACTTCTCCCCTATACTCCACCTCACCTTCAGCAATCAAACCAAGTATCGCATCTTCCACAGATGCTTGCGACCTATTAACTTCGTTGAAGAACTTGATGGGTTGAGTAACAATCGGGCGAGGGAATGGTTGGAAACGATACTGCAATCCTTCACGCCCATCAAAAATCGCATTTTCAGAAGTAATATCAACACCGTAAAGTAACTGCTCGGCTCTCTTATCCTTATCCACCTTCGCCATACCTATCTCATTACGCATTTCACTTAGGACTCTCTTTTTTCCTTTGTTAGTTGTTTGGCCTTCTGCATTGGTATTCTCAGCATGAGAGATACGATAGTCGGAATACAATAATCCGCTTGCTTCCCTTTCTGAAATCTCTCTGTTTTTAACCTTTGTTAGTAAATCCACTACGCCATCCAATATATCTTTACCATTAGTTTCATACAAAGCGACAAGTTCATCCCCTTCGTTACCTGTGCTACCTACATCCCATTTACTCAATAAGTCATCTATGGAAACACAGCGATAAAACCTGAAATCGTCAGATGAGGCATCCTTCGGAGGCCACCTTACCCACCCTAACTTTTCTGAGTATTTATCATCATCCGATTTTCCTGTTTCGCTGATAGGCTCGCCATCAGTTCCTACTAAAAGAACCATATTCTTCTTGAATGCCTCAATTGCTACGGGGAAGGCATCGTGGTTCAAACTGCCCCCAATACCCACTTCTAAACCAAACATAATTTTACTGTTACGATTTATTGAACCTAAATTACGACCAAGATATTGTTCCAAAAGGAAGTCAAAGGGATAACGATAAGAATTCTCCAGAAATCGGCGGTCTTCCCAATCTTCAATAGCCTTATCACTACGGTTCGCATCCCACTTCTGATTATTCGGGTCGTGTCGCTCTGATATGAATCCGTAAGAGTTACCAAAGAGTATGGCCGCACATTCAATCAGAGTTGTCTTTCCTGTTCCTGGTATTCCACTTAAACGGGTAGTGGTGTCTTCTGAAAGCCATGCGGCGGTGAACATTTCTTTATCTTGAGGAGAGTTGAATCCAAAAACCGAACTCAATGCTTCCATATACTTACGGATTTGCTTGATGTTTTCTTTACTGATTGCACTCGATTTAAGACTTCCACCACCCAGACCGAATCTTTCGACTTTGTTACTCAAAGTGGATTCTAAACGAGAACCATCCTTAAAATTTTTCAATTGACCTTGTGAAGTGGCTAAATGAGCATCTTCTCCTTCGATTTTTACATAAATAGTCTGATTATGGATTACATCTTTAGCATCCTTACTCCTTATTTTCATCTCGTCATCAGAATTAACGAACTCGATAAACCTTCTGCTCTTACCCGCACTATCGGTTAGAGCATTAATCGTCTTAATATCCACATTTTGAATTATCTCCACCGCATCCGAACCATATCTCTCAATGATGGCTCGCAAGGTATCATCCAAGTAATCCACGCGAGAATCTAAGAATTGTAATTGATTGTCTTCACTCATCTGTATGTCCCCCCAAGTTGATGCGAATGATTTGACCTGAATAAGCAGTATCACTTTCATTCTTCAACACTATTACAAAAGTGTTTGGATTGCTTTCATCTTTGTTAAAGAAAATATCCGCATCATCAGTATTCTTTGTTGCCCGTAGTCGCCTCTCACGCCGACTCTCCTCTGCTGAATTGAATGCAGGTTCACGCGAGTCATTAGGGTTGACGATTAAACCTGTGAGTTCTCCCTTGAAAGTCTGATACTTTTCTTTGCTGGTATTAGTCATAGATTCGGTTTTGAATTCGTAATCCTCTCCCACCTTCCAAGTCGCGGTTAGAAGGGTTATTACTTCTTCCAAATCATAAGTTTCCTCATTAGGTTCTTCTGTAATTTTGGTTTGCATAAGTCGAATATCCCGAATCTTCTTCTTATGCTCATAGAATTTTATCTCATCACATTCAGTTAACCACGCATCTCCCACATCATCAGGAATACGCATGGACGAGGAATCAGCAGAAGGCAAAATAATGCTCACCTTACGAGGGAAGTCCATCCATTCAGGGTTGTAAGGGGGATTAGATGTTCCATAATAACCTGGTAATCTATCAGTCACACTACCTTCAGGTAAATTAGGAGCATAGACCATGAAAATTGCTTCCACATAGCCCGTCCCTCCTGTCGCCATAATAGATGGGGCTTTATCCCAATCCACCACATAAGGCTTCTCATAAGGTCGGAAAACGGGATGGTCATGGTTAAAGTCAATTCCTAAAACTGTGCGAATCTCAGCAACCTTATCACCTGCACCTTTTTGTGTGGAAGGGAAACTGTTAGAGATAGGGTCGTAATTCGGTATTTGTATGATTTCTTCCCACCCAAGAAGTGCGGAAGTCTTATCCTCCGAATCTTGGCCCATATTGGGAGTTATCATAGAACTTGTCGCTCTTAACCCCCCAAACATCGGAACAGCACTTACTTCTTCTTCGACTTCTTCAATCTCTGGTTCAGGAAAGTTAAAAGTTATGTCCTTCTGGAATGTGTGGACTAAAACAAATTCCTCTCCATCATCAGCAACCAGATTGACGGTTAAACGAGGATAAGTGCTTAAACTCCTCATATCTTCTGCGCCAAAGAGAGAACCTAATCCTGCCCACTCGTCTTCGGGGGGTTCTCCCGTTGGCTTCGCATCTAAGTCCTCAGTCTGGTCTTGTGACGATTTGAACCCTTCAAATGACTCAGGAGCAAAATCTATAATGATGCTTGTGACTTTACCACCTTCATTCCATTTCTTTTGGCCTTTGAACATTTGAAGTGGAGAAATGTTAGTGGAACGATTTACCACATCTTGCACAGCCTCTCCAATAGTGTATTGGCGCACTAACCCCTTCCGACTTAGAAGGGCGGCTTTCCAAAATCCCGCCTCATCACCATAAGTGGCGACAGGGGCTACCTCATCTATGGGTGCAGAAAAGATAAGTCGGACACTCATTCCCTTTGCATTATCCTCATTCAAGGTAATACGAGAACGAGGAAACTTAGAGTATTCTAATTCACGGTCATTGGCATAGGGTTCAAAGTGATGATTACTTCGTGAACTCATCTGAAGACACAACTGAGCCGCTTCAGCAACTTGTTGCTCAACAGTTAAAGTTTTCTTGACCTTCATTTTAGGAGTAGGCACATCATCAGGCTCATCTTCTGTGGGTGTAGGGGTAACGCCACCTCCACCTCCGAAGACTGTTGAGGGTGTGTCGGAAGGTGGCGAAGGGGAAGTTTGTCCACTTGATTGAATTACTTGATAGATGTTCTTAGGAATAGTTCGTGTCCTCCCTTTGTGAGTGAACCCTACACTTTCCCAAGTGCTTCCATCGGATTGAGGATTGTATAGCGGATGCGTTGGCCCTTTGTCGTCTTTGAACTTCAGAGGGGTCGCTTTCAAAGCAGGAAAGTTACCTCTTTTATTAGGAATATCTTTTACTTCGTAACGCCTACCAAGCATGGAAGTTTTTTTCTGTTTCCACTTAGGGTCAGTAATTTCCACTATATCTCCAACTTCAATCATAGTGATACCTAATTAAAACTAACCGAGATACTATAAGAATGCTCGCTCATTAGTTACAAGAGATTTTTTTCATGCCATTGCTCATATAACTCAGCGCGTAAATAATTAAGAAATTCATCAAACCACTCTTGATGAGTATTCAAAAGAACATAAATCTGCCTCATTTCAGGAAACTGTTGAGCATACAAAGTAATATCATGTAAAAAGTCATCCATCGTAATAGATAAGGCTACTCGATACATCTTGGCTGTTTTACTTTCACCTACTTCGCTTTGTAATTGTTCCCAAAAAGATTCAGGAGGAACGAACAACAAAGAAAGTAATTCTTCATCCTCACCTTGCACCTTTTTCATCCGAGCGAAGGCATTCTTTGGAGTAGTCGCTTCCAAATACTTCGACCACAAACGAAAATGGGATGGTAAATGAACTGACTTTAACCACTTCAACCACTCAGGCATTTGATTAACAATAAATCTGCGCCAAACAGCATTTCCACCTGTAATAGCCACACCACTCACACTCACGAAGAATTGGAACTTCTAAATTGATTTCTTTTAGGTGTTCTATCCACAGCATCAGCATCAACAGTAGCAGAATTATCACTTAAACTAACATCTAATTCAGGTATCTCCAATTCAATTCCTTGAATGCCTACATCTTCATTACTCAAATCATTAATTGAACCAATTGTCCAATCCTCATTACTTACACCTGTTACAATACTACTTTCGGCTTCCATAGCAGTTAATTCTTCTGTCTGTGAAGCAACTAACTCATTCATAAAACTTGAATCTGCTCCTAAGCCTGTGGAAGTGGAAGTGGAGGTAATGTTCTGAGATGCTCTATGAGATGCCTTTTCCACCTCCATCGCTTCGGATAATCCAGCCACATTAAAAGCGTTAGCGGCTAAATCTTCTGCTCCTGCAATATTAAAAGCATCTTTAGCCCCTACAACAACATCAAACCCTCTTGTCGTTCTTCTCATCCTATAAGCATCAGTTGAAGTTTGACCGCCCTGACCAGGGTTGGCTTCGGCCTTAATATGAGCGACTAATTCTGTTGGACTCATAGTAGGGTTGGCTTGAGCAGGGTCACTTGACCACATTTTACGAGTTTGAGTTTCTTGACGCATAGCACTTAAAATATCACTTCTCCCCTCATCCACGACTTGTGCTGATTTTGGGGACATTAAATTTATCGCCTTCTCATTGGGCTTACCCCCATTCACACTATGTTGATTATCGGCTGTCTTAACTTCTTCAGAACTCATTCCATTCTCAGACGCTAACGCATTGACGGGGACAATAGTGGATGCTTTCGGAGGAAGTTTCTCCCATCCTGTTGTCGCTTGTGTAGCCATCTCTAACCTATCTTGCTGTTGAGAATAAATATCACTACCCCCTCCTTTGACCCCTTGCGAGGTGATATTATCATTGGCTAAAAGGGAATAATAGTCTATTTTTCCTAATTCAAGAAGTGATTTCGGTGCGGCGTGATTAGGGCCACCATCAGGGCCGAAAGATTCAGGTCGTCCTTGCGAAGTTTTCACTACTTCTTCCTCTTGAATAGTCGTTTCCACATCATCCTCCGAACCAAACAGCGTATTCAATTCAGAGGCGGATAAAGCGGCGGCATTGGCTTCTAAGAGAGCCGCATCAGCCGCATCGAGTTGGGTTTTTACTCCTGAAAAGTATTGATATGCACCTTGAATTAATGGCCCAAACTCATTCGCCATTGTGGAAAGAGAAACTAAGGTTTGAGTGGTGGGGCTTTCAGGGTCAATAACTTTCCCTCCATGCTTATCCAAAATAGCCAATAAAGGAACGAGAACTTGTTTAGTTAAATCATCATTTAAGCCTAATCTTTTCGCAAACTGACTAACATCCACATCTCCCAATAAACTCTCTATCGGGGGCTTTGGTGCGGAAGGAGCAGGTTTAGGTTTAGATGAAAATACGGGTCTTTCTTTGTTCCGAGAAAATTTCGATTCCAAAATATCATCAAAAGCCATACTTACACCATTATCAGTAGGCAGACATGATATTTAACCTATGCTATACGGTCATTCGTTAACAGGCGAAAAGGTTGAGCAATAGCGTCCACAATCATCGTTACGATTTCTTCTCTGTTCTCGGCTTCTTCAGGCTCTATTATGTCTAATGCTCCCATGATAGAGCGATTAAAGAAATGCTCCAAACTCTTGAAGTCGCGAGTTTCACCCTCTTTACTCGTAGTGACTAATAGGTGATTCAAGTGTTTCAGAAACTTTTTAATCTCACGCTCATAGCGCAAGTTCTTGTAAGTCAAAAGAGTATAGAGAAACTCCGAATTGATAAAATCATGCAAACGGTCATAGAGTAAGACATTTTCATTGGCTAATTGTTTCACCGTCACCATATAAGATTCTGAGAGTAAAACAGTTCGCTCATCTTCAAGGGACATTCCCATGATGTTTTGAGTGAAATCAATGAACAATTTTTCTTGGGCTTTAACCCGTTCATTCGCCAATGAAACTTTAAGATTTTTTAGATTGTCCCTTAACGCATCGAAGTCTTGAGTATCGCTCATTCAGTCACCTCAAAGTCCTTGACTACTGTTGAACCTGTGTAAAATATTGCTGGTCGCGAGAGGGTCATACTGACGACTTTCTGCTCGGCTTTCTTGTGCTTCCGCCAAATCGCTAAGTTGACTTTCTAATCGAGCCAACCTTTCTTCGGCTTCAGACATCTTCTTACTCCATCGGACTTCCTGAGCCACACCACCCACAACTAAGCCCGTTACCCCTGCCATCACAACGGCTAAAGTAGTGTGACCATCTCCTACCAACTTTTGAGCATCTTCTAAGGCTTGACTGATAGTATCATTTTCAGCCATTACCCCGCCTATATCACCTATCTCCGATTTCATCTCTGTGACTAAGGAACTGCGTTCTCCCAAGCGGCGATTTATCTCTTTACGAATTTTTTGAGTGTCTTCTGAAAACTTGTCAAAATCTTCTTCAGACTCCACAGGCGTATTCAACATCGAACCCCACAACTCATCCAAATCATCATCAGACAAATCTTCCAAGTCAATCTGTTGTTTAACATTGATACTTCGACCTTCGGCGGCGAAAACCTTCGGCATCCAATTGCTGTCTTTCTTCAAACCACCCAAAAGTCGGTTTGTAGGTGTGGAATCTTTAGCGAATATTTCAGGAATGTATGGGCCATATTCCACAATCTTCTTCATACCTCTGATTCCCTTTCCTCTTTGAAAGACAACAAACTTTCCATTATCTCCGAAAGTTTCAAGGATTTCATCTTCATCAGGAACAAAATCCCCTGTCCAAATATCCTTAGTTCCAGAGTTCTTTACCCCTTTGAGATACTGTCTAAGAAAATACATTAAAAGCCACTCCTATTAGGATAAACATCCCATTTGTGTCCGAATGTATCGGCTGGACTATATGAACATTGGCTACGCCCTATCCCCAAAGATAAAGCAAAGAAGTATAGACCTTATTGATTAACTCATCATCTTCTAATGAATCTTTACTTTCAATTAAATCATTCATAGCAACAATGGTCGAAGAAATATTCCTCCGCTTTAATCTTTGAATTAAAACAGGCAACTCTAATGAATCGGCTCTCTCCTGATAACCTTTGGATTTAATGTATCGTTGTAACTCCACCAAGTCTAATCTCCACCTATTCCCACTATGCTTTTGATAACCTGTTGTGGGACAGAACATCTTTCTATTTCGGAGAACTCCTACTATCTCTGGAGCAGTATGGCGGCGACTCTTTCCCAATCCAAAAGAAATATGTTCGACTATCTCCCTACTACTTGACGCGCCATTACCTTCTAAGAGATATTTAACAACATCAAATATCAAACCTTCGGTAGCAGGAAGCGAATGAAACTTAGGTTTCTTGGGTTTCTCAGGTTCAGCATCAGGAGCAGACATTCCCTCACCTTACTGCTCTGCTACGCCATACTCGTTCTGGAGATTAACCACATACTCATCAAACTCAGTCGTCCACATCAGTTGGGCTTCCTGACGAACTCGATTAGGGAAATCACTTTCCCACTTCACGGTCGCGGCCTCCACATCTAAGGAAGTGTCTTCCGCCACCATCTCCGCAATATCCCCTTCCTTTTCACTCTCAAACTTAGTCTTGAGTTCCTCTCGGATAACCATCATACGAGGCTTGCGGTTCTTCCGATAGTAATGATAGGAAATATCAATAACTGCGGCACTCCCATTAAGCGGGTCGCCTGTTTCAACAAACTCATCGGGTGCATCGAAAAGAGCAGAAATTTCTGCCTGATAATCTGAAGAACTTGCATCAATAGAGGTGAATTCCTCTAAGTCGTCATCAAGGAAAGAACCTTGAGCATTCATCTTACTTTCCATTTGCATAGCCATCGCTTGTGTCAGCCGCATTCCAACACGCTTCCAATATCTTGTTTCCGTCATTTAATCACCAACTCTTAGGACAACCTTATTTTTCACCTATCCTCTATAAACTATCGCTCCCTTTGAACTCGCGATTCCATATTACTCATCCTCGCAAGGGTCAGAACCATAGGGAAATGGTTGAATGCGGAAATAAGGTTTTTCATCACAGATAGCGTCCACTATGACTTCCACTTCTCGACACGGTTCGTTAGACTCTCCCTGTGGAAGTAAAAATTGCACCCCTCTGATTAAATCCAACGAAATAGCGTCCACTAACTCTTTACGCAAATGAGGGTGGCGACAGCAAATGTTATCTTCGGACATATTACTGAGTAATCGTATCTGCTCTTTATGCTTTGTTATCCAGCATAACTACGCCATTGTAATTATGGAGAGAAATTCGCCGCCCATTTTTTACTGTGCAGAACAAAGCATCCACCACATCGGTATCAAGGAAACCTTGATTAAACATTTCCAAAATGACCTCTCGGAGTTCATCTATCATGTGTGCTGATTCCATTTGCACACAGTAATCTTTCCATGCCTTCCCATCCCGCCCCGTTTCTCTTATCGGGACTTGAGAATTCGCTGGATGGCGGCTTAGGTCTTTAGGCCACTCTGAATCAGAGAGTGGTTTTTCCTCCAGAGCCAACTTCAGTTCCGCATTCTCCTTAGCCAACTGATTCATTAAAGGTAACACTTGCTCTTGGAAAGCCTTGAAGTCGCGCTCATAATCTTCTGAATGGCGAAGTTCCAACAACTCTTTCAAAGAAGACATATTCCTCACCTTCTGGGTTGGGACTCATCCAACCCCACATTAGTCGAAATACGCCCACATACTTGACATAGCAAAGCGGGCTTCATTAAGATATGAATAGGTCTAACATCTGGCGACATACAGTAACCACATAACAGTAACACATTTTCACCTAAAACAAACAATC
>TARA_R110000824_G_scaffold11585_8_pt1 | contig 16970 bp, 16 predicted proteins | sample TARA_R110000824 | Tara Oceans TARA_R110000824 (sample SAMEA4397747) | marine metagenome | biome: Polar Biome; feature: [MES] marine water layer (ENVO:01000295) within the mesopelagic zone...; material: water (ENVO:00002006), including particulate matter (ENVO:01000060) such as......
CGACCGCGATTCCAGGCTGCGGAGAAATTCGTTGCGCACAGCCGAGGAATAAAATCCGGTTGGCGAGAATTTGTGCAGAAGAATATCGCCTTTCTTGATCTTGATCAGTTCACTCTTCCAGCTTTCCGGAATCGGGCTTTCCTTGGTCAGCAAGGGCCTGGTACCAAATTGAAAGGCAATCTGGCCCAGCTCTTCGCTGTCGATCCAGTCTTGCCAGTCGCGCAAATGCCAGACACCGCCAGCCATGATGATCGGCACGCTGTCGGCTATGCCTTCCGCGCGCATCGTATCGCGCAGGGCCTTGACCCGCGGATAGGGATCTTCCGGTTTTCTCGGATCTTCCGCATTGGACAAGCCGTTATGACCGCCCGCCAGCCAGGGATCTTCGTAAACCACCGCCCCCATCAAGTCCGGAACCTTGTGATAGGCCCGCTTCCACAGCGCGCGAAAGGCGCGAGCGGAACTGATGATCGGCAGATAATTTACGCCATGCCGCTGGGCAATTTCTGACAGCTTATAGGGCATCCCTGCACCGCAGGTAACGCCCGCAATCATGCCTTTGGTCTGTCCGAGCACCCCTTCCAGAATCTCTTGAGCGCCACCCATCTCCCACAGGACATTGATGTTGATCGCACCCTTGCCATTGGAAATTTCATAGGCCTGCTTGACCTGCGCAACCGCACCGTCAATCCCATATTGGATCAGTTCCTGATGCCGCTCTTCGCGTTTCCGGCCATGATAGATTTGCGGTATGACATTGCCCTGTTCGTCATAGCTGTCCGCATTGACTGCGGATACCGTACCAATGCCGCCAGCAGCAGCCCAGGCTCCCGAACTGGCGTGATTGGTGGCAGCGACGCCTTTTCCACCCTCGATCAACGGCCATACTTCCTGACCGTTATACTGAATGGGTTTTAAGCCCTTGAACAATGAAATCTCCTCTATTCCCCAAATGCCGATATAGACGGCGGCGCATTAAAATGCTCGAAAAAACTCTGTTATGAAACTCGTTATTTAGCCGAACCGAAATCCGCACGTCCCAGCGCGTGGCCATAAAGCAAGCCGTAGCGGCCGAGCATTTTGCTCTCATTATATTCCGCTTGCGCCTTGAGCCGGTTCTGCAAGCCCAGATCTTCCCGCAATTGCTGGTGCTGGACTAAAGTTGTCAGGGATTCGATAAATTTACTCTCGTCACCCAGCGTCTTGATAAAACCCTGATTGGCCTGCGACACCATCGACTTAATATCACCAACATCGGTCGCTACAACGGGCAAGCCCGCTGCCATGGCTTCGATCAGCGAAATCGGAAATTGCTCGCTGTCCGATGACAGGGCAAAAATATCGAACAACCCGATATAACGCGCCGGATCAGCCAGAAATCCGGGCATCAGCAGATGATCGGCTAGACCTGAGCGCTGTGCCTCTGCTAATATCCTGTCTTTTTCCGGCCCTTCACCAACGATCACCAGTCGGACATTGTCGCCCGCAGCGGCGCAGGCCCGCACAAGTCGCGGAAGATTCTTGATCGCGCGCAGCCCGGCGACGGTTCCAACCACAACCTCGCCTTCGCGCTTGATGAAACCGGGCAAGGCACCGCGTTGCGCTTTTCTCTCGAAACGTTTCACGTCGATGCCGTTGGGAATGCGATGGATCTTCTGCTCCGGCTGTTTCCAGACATCTTTTGCAATATGAACCAGATTTTCCGATGGCACGACCAGTGCCTGAGCAGCCCCAAGCGCAAATTTACGGAATAAATTTCGTTTCCAGTTGAGCCTTTTCTGCTCGTCCTCGTTAAACCCGTCTTCATGGTGGATCAAAGGCGGCAGACCTTCGATCCGCGAGAAAAGCGTTCGCGCCATCACGCCATCCATTGATCCCCAATTATAAGACAATATCAGATCGAACTGCCGGAAATAGGTAACAAACTCGCGATAACGCTTCAGCGACGGCTTTCCTGCCAGCGACGGCGCATCATTCGGAAAAGTCACCTTGATCCCGGGATCGATCGCATCACGAGCAGACAGGCTATCCGGCTGTGCCGACAATATCACATGTTCTGCCGCAGATCCGAAATGGTTCATCAACCTGACGGCGCGTGCTTCCTTGCCGCCCAGATTGAACGTGCTGTGCAGATGCAATATTTTGGCTGGCTTCATGTGGTTTTCATGCTCGGCTGTCAAAAATATATTCAGTCGATGCGGTGGAGCAATTGGTTGATCGCGTCAAGCGAGGCGGGCTCCTCGAGCGTCGGAGCGTGGCCGACGCGCGGGACCGTGACCAGATCGGCCTTGTCCAGTTTTTCAAGCATCTTCCGGGCAACCTGCTCGCTGAACAGGTCCGACAATTCGCCGCGCAATATGAGGGTCGGGATTTCCTTCATATTCTCCAGCGCGTTCCACAAGGCACCGCTGCCGCCGCCCTTGCTGTCGAATGGCTCGGCAATCTTCATGTCATAGTCCAGCTTGATCCGGCCAGAGCTGTTCATCCGGTAGACTTTCTTGGCGAAGGCGATCCAGTCTTTCAGGGTGAAATCGGGAAAGATATCGCTGCTATTCTCGGCCATATCTCGCCCGGCATGCGCCCATGTGTCAAAACTTCGTCCCTGCCCGACATGGTCGGCTATCCGGTCGAGGCCCTTTTGATCCAGTTCGGGGCCGATATCGTTCAACAGCGCCCCGGCAACCCGCTCGGGATACATTTTAGCCATGATCATTGTAACGACACCGCCCAGAGATGTGCCGAAAAATACCGCTTTCGCTATCTTCAGCTCATCCATCAACAGGATGATGTCGGAGACATATTGTTTCGGATTATAAGTGCTGCTGTCCTTGGCATATTCGCTCATGCCCCGACCTCGCAGATCAAGCATGATGATTCGCCGCCCACCGTTAAAACCAGCGCCAAGATGGTCGAAATCGCGCGCATTGCGGGTCAATCCCGGCACGCAGATAACCGGCGTTTTGCCGCTGTCCGATGGATAGTCCCGCGCGCGCAATTTCAACCCGTCATCGGATTCCCAATAAATGTCCTGATAAGATTTTTCTTCGGTCATGCTGCCATTGGTCCTGTCTTCCCACTTGCTGCGCAACCGATTAGCCGCCACTGTAAATAAATGCCATATAAACCGCAATCCGAGCCCGGCAAGACCGACTATCTAGCCGATGTCCAAATTACCCAATTGGGAGAAAAGATCGGCGATCCGGTCGCCGCCGCCAATTTTCCCAAGCATATTCTCCGGTTTAGAAACGACCGATGGGACAAGAGTGTCGGACTGGATATTCTCGATGAGCAACAATGGTTAAACCATTTCGGCAAATTCGAACCACTGGTCGATAATTTAAACCCGCCACTGGCGCTGCGCTATCATGGCCACCAGTTTCGCAACTATAACCCCGAAATCGGTGATGGCCGGGGCTTTCTGTTCGCGCAGCTGCGCGACCATGAAAATAGGCTCATGGATCTCGGCACAAAAGGCTCGGGCACGACGCCGTGGAGCCGGTCCGGTGATGGCCGGCTTACCCTGAAAGGTGCGGTCCGCGAAATTCTCGCGACGGAAATGCTCGAATCGCTCGGCGTCAACACCTCGAAAACATTTTCGGTGGTCGAGACCGGCGAGAAACTGTCGCGCGGTGACGAGCCCTCCCCCACCCGGTCCGCAGTAATGACCAGATTAAGCCACAGTCATATTCGGATCGGCGCGTTCCAGCGCATCGCTTATGAGAAGAATGAAGAGCTCATGCGACAGCTGGTCGATTATTGCCTCGCAAATTATTATGGCGGCGCGCAGACCGATGATCCGGCTACAGAATTATTCGCCAGAACTGTGCAGGAAGTCGCGAAGCTGGCCGGCGCCTATATGACCGCCGGCTTCGTCCACGGTGTGCTCAATACCGACAATATCAATATTACCGGCGAAAGCTTCGACTATGGTCCGTGGCGGTTCACGCCTTATTGGGAACCCGGTTTCACAGCCGCCTATTTCGATCATGAAGGCCTATATTGTTTCGGGCGGCAACCGGAAGCGCTGCACTGGAACCTCGCCCAATTTGCCAGCGCTCTGCGCCTGATTGCCGATAGCGATCCGCTGGTTGCCACGCTGGAATCTTTCCCGAAAGCCTATGGCACTGCCTTCACCGAACATTTCTGCTGGCGGCTTGGCGTCAAATCCGAAGGTTTTGAAAAGGATCGCGATCTGGTTGTCGCCGCCGAAAAGGGCCTTGCCCAAAAAACCATCCAGATTGACCAGTTTTTCTTCGACTGGGGCAGAACCGAGAATCTCGCCAGTCCGGAAGATACGTCGCCCGAATTTTCCGAATTTCGTGTCTTGATCGCTGATCGCGAGCGCATAAGACAGCCGGTTAGCAAATATTGGCAAGAACCCGCCCCCTGCTCGATGCATATCGAAGAAGTTGAATCAATCTGGGACGCCATTGCCGACGAGGACAATTGGGCTCCACTCACAAAAAAGGTCAATGAAATCCGTGAGATGGGAACTGCACTGCGCAGAGGCTGACATGAATCTCAAAGCCTGTGAGCGTGCGGGAAGAATTCATCGTGACGACTCTAAGTGTTCATGCCCTATGGTCTATCGCGAGAGATGTGCCATATATGGTTTATTGTGCAACTAATGTTTAGAAAACAGAGGCCAATTTGAGCGACCTGATATCCATCGAACCCGCAACCGGGGCAACCCTGTGGACCGGCACCAGCGGAGACGCTGACGCAGCGGTCGCCAGCGCACGGGAGGCATGGCCCGGCTGGGCTGCTACGGCATTGGTCAAGCGGGTGGAGGCGGTGCGACGCTACGCCAACCGTATCCGCGCTGGCGCTGATGAGCTGGCAGAACTGATTTCGCGCGAAACTGGCAAGCCGCTTTGGGAATCCCGCACCGAAGTCGAGTCCGTCATCAATAAGGTCGATATTTCGGTCACAGCCTTTGCCGAGCGGACGCCGCAACGCCATTTGCCGAGCCAGCCCAATATGCGCGCTGCCCTGCGGCACAAGCCACATGGGGTACTCGCGGTACTCGGCCCCTATAATTTTCCGGCCCATTTGCCAAATGGCCATATTGTTCCAGCTCTGATTGCCGGCAACACCATAGTTTTCAAACCATCGGAGAAGACACCTGCTGTCGGCCAATATCTGGTGGATGCCTTCGCAAAGGCAGGGTTTCCAACAGGTGTTGTCAATATATTGCACGGTGGCCCCGCGACCGGCAAACAGCTGACGTCTAACGAAGGCCTGGACGGCGTCCTGTTCACCGGCTCGGCTCGGACCGGCATTGCGCTCAACCGCCAATTTGCTTCCCGGCCAGACAAGATACTGGCTTTGGAGATGGGCGGCAACAATCCGATCATTGCCTGGGATACCGACGATATCCACAGCGCCGCGGTGCTGATCGTGCAATCTGCCTTCCTGAGCGCGGGACAGCGTTGCTCGGCCGCAAGCCGGCTGATTGTGAAAGATGCGCTTTATGATCGCATCATCAAGGAAGTGAAACGGATCACCGATCGCCTGATTATCGATGAACCTTTTGCCACACCTGCCCCGTTCATGGGACCGGTAATCGACAATGAAACCGCCGACGGCCTGACCGAGAGCTTCCTCGCGCTGATGAGCCATGGCGGTAAGCCGATCAAACATATGGCGAGACCGATTACGGGCCGCCCCTTTCTTACCCCCGGCATCATTGATGTGACCGATCTGGAGGAACGCCCGGATATCGAACTATTCGGACCAATATTGCAGGTTGTTCGGGTCGCTGACTTCGAGGAAGCGATCGCCGAGGCCAATAACACACGCTATGGCCTTTCTTCTGCCCTGATCGGCGGGACGCCACAACAATATGACCAATATTGGTCGAATAGCCGCGCCGGCATCGTCAACTGGAACAAAATGACCGTTGGCGCCTCGTCCGAAGCCCCTTTTGGCGGTATCGGGCTATCGGGCAATCATCGACCCAGCGCCTATTATGCCGCCGATTATTGCGCCTATCCGGTTGTTTCGATGGAAGCGGAGCAAGCCAGAGCAAGGATCGGTGTTGGCCTGAAGGACGAAAGCATCGAGGACGATACAAAAGCCGCACCCGCAAAATAGCTGAGCTTAGGCGTCCCCAAAAACTTCTGTTTTGAACATCTCGCTCGATGCGCGCATATCGCATCTATGGAAAAAACATCGAACAGGACGCCCGCAGCCGGTAAAGTCTATCTGGTCGGCGCCGGTCCGGGAGATCCCGACCTGCTGACCTTGAAAGCAGCGAAATTGCTGCAGCGCGCCGATGTGATCATTCACGACGGCCTCGTCAGCAGCGACATTCTCGATCTGGCATCGCCAACCGCACGTTATATCTCGGTGGCGAAAAAGCGCTCCCTGCACAGCGTTCCGCAAGATCAGATCAACAATATCCTGATCAGTGAAGCTGGCAAAGGCCATGTTGTCGTGCGGCTCAAGGGCGGTGATCCGTTCATTTTCGGACGTGGCGGCGAAGAAGCGGACGATTGCATCGCTGCCGGCGTCGCTGTTGAAGTGGTACCCGGTATCAGCGCCGCGCTCGGCTGTGCCGCACAGGCGCGGATGCCCCTCACCCACCGGGACGCCTCCAGCGCGGTTTCCTTTGTTGCCGGCCAATGCAAAGGCCTGTCCGACCAGAACTGGTCCGGCCTGGCCGGAAAAGGCCGCACATTGGTTATCTATATGGGCGTCGCCAATGCCGAAGCGATTGTTGAAAAACTGATTGCCGACGGAGCAGCGCCCGACTTGCCGGTGGCCGTACTCGAAAATGGTACCCGCAGCGATTTTCGTGCGCTCAGGACTCTTCTGACCGACCTTGGCGACATGGTACGGCGCGAAAATGTCCAGAGCCCGGCGTTGCTCGTGGTCGGCGAAGTCGCTCGCTACGGCGATGCCGAAGACAAATTTCGTGAATTTGCGCAAATGGCAGGAGTGGTCGCATGAATATATTGACCGGAAATGATCTCAAAACCGGTGACGTTATCTGGTGGACCGGCCTCGACTGGTCGCGCTTCGTCAAAGATGCCACCGATGTTGGCGATCAGGGCGAAGCGATCCTCCACCGCGAAGAAGCCGCTCGCCGGGTGAATTCGCCATATATTATCGGCGCCGAGCAGACTGATGATGGCCCGCGACCAGGTCACATCAAAGACCGGGTGCGCGCACTCGGACCGACTGTTCGTCCCGACCTGACATTGAAACCGGCCGATCCTGACGCCGGCGAATGGGTGATCTGACATGTATCAATATGACCAATATGACCAGAAAATGGTCGACACGCGAGTCGAGGAATTCCGCGACCAGGTGAAGCGTCGTCTCGCCGGAGACCTGACCGAAGACCAGTTCAAGCCGCTGCGACTGATGAACGGCCTCTATCTGCAACTCCACGCCTATATGCTGCGCGTCGCGGTGCCTTATGGCACGCTGAGCGGCAAGCAGATGCGGATGCTCGGCCATATCGCGCGCAAATATGACCGCGACTACGGCCATTTCACCACGCGCCAGAATATCCAGTATAACTGGATCAAACTTGAAGATGCGCCCGATATTCTTGCGGATCTGGCTTCGGTCGAAATGCACGCGATCCAGACCAGCGGCAACTGCATCCGCAATATCTCTTCCGACCAGTTCGCCGGTGCAACCGCCGACGAAATAGCTGATCCACGGCCCTGGGCAGAAATATTGCGGCAATGGTCAAGCTTTCACCCCGAATTTTCCTATCTCCCCAGGAAATTCAAATTTGCCGTGATCGCCAGCGACACCGATCGTGCAGCGATGCGACTGCATGATATCGGCATCCAGCTGGTCCACAACGAAGCCGGTGAACTGGGCGCGAAATTCTTTGTCGGCGGCGGCATGGGCCGGACCCCGATGATCGCACCGGAAATTCGCGATTTTGTCCCTGCGGACGAGCTGATCAGCTATGCCGAAGCCTGCCTGCGCGTCTACAACCGCTACGGGCGGCGCGACAATAAATATAAAGCGCGGATCAAGATCCTCGTGCACGAACTCGGCAAGGAAGAATATACCCGCCAGGTCGAGGAAGAATTCGCTCATATGAAGCAACTGGGCCTCAATCCCCCGGTCGAAGAACTGGCGCGGATTAGCGAATATTTTCAAGACCCGCCTTATGACAAACAGGCCAGCAATGATATTGACCTGTCCGATCCGGATTTTGCGCTCTGGGTGGATCAGAACACCGCCCGGCACAAACAGCCAGGCTATGCGATTGCGACAATCAGCCTGAAGCCACGCGGCGGCATCCCCGGCGATGCATCGTCAGCGCAAATCGACCTGATGGCCGATCTGGCCGAGCAATATAGTTTTGATGAACTGCGCGTCACGCACAGCCAGAATATTGTCCTGCCTTATGTCAAAAAGAGCGATCTATACGCGATCTGGCAGACACTGGACGAGGCCGGTCTGGCCCCGGCCAATCTCGACCTGATCACCGACAGCATCGCCTGCCCTGGTCTGGATTATTGCAGCCTCGCCAATGCCCGCTCCATTCCTCTCGCCCAGAAAATCAGCGAGCGTTTCGCCGATCTTGGTCGTCAACGGGAACTGGGCGAACTGAAGCTCAAAATTTCGGGTTGCATCAATGCCTGCGGCCATCACCACGCCGGTCATATCGGCATCTTGGGCGTCGACCGGAAGGGCACGGAAAATTACCAGCTATTGCTCGGCGGCTCAGGCGGAGAAGACACCAGCCTTGCCAAGATTACCGGCCCCGGATTTACCGAAGACGGCGTGATCGATGCCATCGAAACCGTAACCGATCTCTACCTCGAACAACGTGAGGATGGAGAGCGGTTTATCGATACCTATCGCCGGGTCGGCATGGCCCGGTTCAAGGAGGCTATTTATGGGTGATACTATCCGTTTCCGCGATGATGAAGTTCATGAAGAGCCAGCGGTTTCGCTCGACTCCTTTCTGGATCAGTCCAACGCCACTGCCGTCCGTATCGAAGCCGGCGAAGATGCCCGTCTTCTATTGCCCTATCTTGACCGCCTGTCGCTGATCGAAGTCGATTTTCCCGTGTTTGGCGATGGTCGCGGCTATTCTGCCGCGCAAATCTTGCGCGAGTCCGGCTATACCGGCGAATTGCGTGCGAGCGGCGACGTGTTGCTGGACCAGGTCGCCTATATGCGCCGTTGCGGCTTTGACGCCCTCGCTCCAGATTCACCGATCAATCCCCAGTTGATGGAAGAAGCGATCAACCGATATCAGCATGTCTATCAGGCTACGTCAGACCAGCGCGTACCGATCTGGAGGCTTCGTCATGGCTGAAGCAGCGCGCAAGATCGACACCATCGACGTCCGTTCGGCTTATACACAGGCTGACGCGGATGCCCTGAACCAGCGGTTCGAGGGCGTCGATACGACGACTATGCTCAAGGCGCTGTTTGACGAACGCCAGTTGGGTGAAGTTGCTGTGGTTTCGTCTTTCGGTACCGAAAGCGCGGTCCTGCTCCATCTTGTCGCTGCGGTCGATCCTACCATTCCGGTGACCTTCGTAGACACGCTCAAAATGTTCCCGGAAACGCTCGCCTATCGTGACACGCTGATCAGCATGTTGGGTATCAAGAACAGCAATATTGTCGCTCCCGATGCTGCAGTGCTGGCAGAGAAAGACGGCAATGGCCTGCGCTGGTCTTATGATCCTGACGGCTGCTGCGAAATCCGCAAGGTCGAGCCACTGGCTCGCGCCAAGGCCGGTCTCAACAGCTGGATTTCCGGACGCAAGGCGTTTCAGTCGGTGACCCGCAACAATATCCCGCGGTTTGAAATTGACGATGGCCGTCTTAAAATCAATCCGCTTGGCGACTGGATCAAGGATGATCTTGAAGCCTATTTCGAAAAGCATGATCTGCCGCGCCATCCGCTCGAAGCCGAAGGATATCTCTCGGTTGGATGCGCGCCCTGCACTTCGAAAGTCATGCCCGGCGAAGACCCCCGGGCCGGACGCTGGCGCGGATGGGACAAATCCGAATGCGGCATTCACGAAGATGTGACGCCCCTGCCGGATGCGGATGATAATGGCGCGAACGACCCGATTTTCTAGAATCGTCTTATTTGCAGAACGATAGCGCTACATTGTATTTTCTGTCAGATTTCGGGAACCTTGCGGCGCGTGAATATCAGCGTGATCAGGAAAAAGATCAAACTCACGGCAGTGATGGAGCCTGCAATCAGCCAGTCATGCAAAGCGCCATGGTCGAGGCGAACCTGTCCCTGTCTCCCGGTGATATAGCGGATCGGAACCCGGTCGCCGACCTCGGCTATCGGTTTCAGGAGGGCTTGCGGCGTCTCCACCTCATATTGGAGCCCTTGACTGCTCACAAAGCGGATCGTCGGATAATAAGAGACAGTGCTCCTGGAACGACCGTTTACGTCTTCGGTACGGCCCATTTCTCTGCGTAACGAAATTATTTCAGCGGTCGCGGCTTCGCTTGCGTTGCGGAATTGCCAAATATCGACACCGATAGCGATGCCCAGGAAGAGAAATAGCGACACGGCCGACAATAGGATGACTCGTACCCAGGGTTCCATGATCGCTTCGCCCCCTTGCTAGGCTTCGAACATTCCGGTCACTGGCGCGGCATGCTAATGCAACAAACCCCGACTAATATTCCTCCGGCGCGTCACCATAGGCCAGATCACCGAATTTTGTGAACTCGCTGATGAAGCTGAGGTTGATATTGCCGGTCGAACCTTGACGATTCTTGGCGACGATGACCGTCGCCTTGTTGACCTTGCTCTGGTGATCGGCTTCCCAAGCAGAATATTTGGCAATCTGTTCGGGCGTCGAATTGCCATCGGGCTCATCCGGCTTGATCGCGAGATGGTAATATTCATCGCGAAAAATGAACATCACGATATCAGCATCCTGCTCGATCGAACCGGATTCGCGCAGATCGGATAGCTGCGGGCGCTTGTCTTCCCGGCTTTCCACCGCACGGCTCAACTGCGACAGCGCCATCACCGGCACCTGCAATTCTTTCGCCAGCGTCTTCAAACCACGGCTGATTTCCGAAATCTCGTTCACCCGGTTGTCATTGGCGCGGCCGGAACCTTGCAGCAGCTGGAGATAATCGACAACGATCAAGCCGATGCCCTGTCGCCGCTGCAACCGGCGCGCACGCGTCCGCAGTGCTGCGATCGTCAGGGCCGGCGTGTCATCGATAAACAGCGGCAAATCCTGCAATTCCCGCGAAGCCAGCGCAAGCCGGTGCATATCGTCACGGCTGATAGCGCCCATACGCAGCTTTTCCGAACTGATCTCGGCCTGCTCTGACAAAATTCTTGTCGCCAGCTGATCCGCCGACATTTCGAGACTGAAGAAAGCGGTTTTGGCACCCAGAGAATCTTCCGGCGCGATCCCGTCTTCCATATCACGAAGGTAGCGGTGCGCCGCATTGAAAGCGATATTGGTGGCTAGCGAGGTCTTGCCCATGCCGGGACGACCAGCAAGAATGAGCAGATCGCTCCTGTGCAAACCGCCCATTTTGGCGTTCACATCGGTCAGGCCGGTAGTGATGCCCGATACCTTGCCGCCACTGTTAAAGGCTCGCTCGACATTGTTAAGAGCCTCGGTCGAAGCCTGCAGAAATGACCGGACGCCGCCTTCCTGCGCTTCGCCTTCGGACACCCGGTATAGCGCGGTTTCGGCTTCTTCTATCTGTTCTTTCGGGTCTACGGTCTCGCTGGTATCGAGAGCGCTTTCGACCAAAGTTCGCCCGACACTGACCAGTTCGCGAAGCAGCGCCAGATCATAAATCTGGTTGGCAAAATCGCGGGCACCAATCAGGCCAGCGCCGTCTCCGGTCAGTTTCGCCAGATAAGATGGACCGCCTAGCGCCTTCATCGCTTCGTCCGACTCGAAATAGGGCTTCAGGGTCACCGGGGTGGCCACCATATTCTTGTCGAGCAGCTTCAACGCCTGTTCGTAAATGCGGCCGTGCAGCGGCTCGTAAAAATGTTCCGACCGCAGCCGGATCTGCACATCTTCAGCAACCCGATTGTCGATCAGCAGCGCACCGAGAAAAGTCGCCTCTGCCTCGACATTGCGCGGCAGGCGCTGTTCATCACTCTCATCATTCTGGAAACGCATCAATTCAGCCATGGCGCTTCATCCACCCTGAATCGATTCTCGGCAAGGGCCGCATGGAAAAATTTGGTAAACTCTCGGGGACAGTCCTGTGGAAAAAATTCTGTTGCCGTGCTGCACTGCAAAAACCCTTGTCCTGAGACCGGCGCTGCGGCAACAGGGCGCAATGTCCGATCCACGCATCATATCTGTCGAACTCGACGAGGCCACGATATTGTGGCGCAATGCCGATATCGAGCAGGAACGCCGGATTGCGATTTTCGATCTCATCGAAGAAAATTATTTCAAACCGCTCAAACAGCATGATGATGGCTATGCCGGCCCCTATCAGCTCCAGCTCAGTGTCCAGGAAGGCCGGCTGGTCATTTCCATCGGTCGCGAGAATGGCGAACCACTTGAAACACTGATCCTCGCACTCGGCCGGTTTCGACGACCGATCCGCGATTATTTTGCCATTTGTGACAGCTATTATCAGGCGATCCGGAAAGCCAGTGCTGCGGAAATCGAAACCATCGATATGGCGCGGCGCGGGGTACATGATCAGGGCGCGGAACTGCTGGTCGAGCGGCTGGATGGCAAGATCGAAGTCGACTTCAAGACTGCACGCCGTCTCTTCACATTAATCTGCGTGTTGCATATCAAGAATTGAGTAATTTTTCCGCTGCGTATCAGGGAACCAGAGTGGCCAATCGAAACATAAGAAAAAATATGATCAGCCTGGCCACAATTGCCGTGGTGTTGCTGGTAATCGCCTTTGTACTGCGCAATATTGCCGTCAGCTGGGCGCCGTCCCGTGACCAATATCCGGTACAGGGAATTTCCGTCGATGAAAGTCATGGCGAGATCATCTGGCATGTTGCCGGTGCGACCGGCGTTGACTTTGCCTATATTCAGGCGACCGATGGCGCAGAAAAGCGAGACGCCAATTTCGCCGCGAATATCGAAGGCGCTCGGGAAGCCGGCATCCGCTATGGCGCGCTCCACAATTATTCGCTCTGTCGCCTCGCCACCGACCAGGCGACCATATTTGTTACCACCGTGCCGCGCGGAGAGAATATGCTTCCACCGGCGGTCCGCTTGGCCTTTGACAATGGTTGCGGAGACCGGCCTGGCCGGGCGCTGGTGCTCAGCGAGTTGAATACATTTCTCAACCAGATCGAGTCTCATAGCGAAAAACACGCGATTATCGAAGTGTCGCGCGAGTTTGAGGAACTGTACAATATCAGCAGCGGTATCGACCGGACCTTCTGGCTCGAAGCCAATTTTTTCCCGCCCGACTATGCCACCAAACCATGGGTAATGTGGCGCGCCTCCGACATGCGCCGGATCAGTGGGGTTGACGGCCCGATAAACTGGAACGTAGTGCGACCATGACCACAAACAGGAATTTGATATGAGCATATTATCCGACCGCTGGATCCGTAATGAAGCGAAACATTCGGGCATGATCGAGCCTTTTGTCGAAGCCCAGAAACGCGAGGGCTGTATCAGCTATGGCCTGTCGTCTTATGGCTATGACGCACGGGTGTCGGATGAATTCAAGATCTTCACCAATGTGAACAACGCCGTTGTCGATCCCAAGAATTTTGCCGAGAACAGCTTTGTTGACCGCAAGACCGACTGCTGCATCATCCCCCCGAACAGCTTCGCTCTGGCCCGGACCGTGGAATATTTCCGGATACCGCGCGACGTGCTGGTGATCTGCTTGGGCAAGTCCACCTATGCCCGCTGCGGGATCATCGTCAATGTCACTCCGCTGGAGCCAGAATGGGAAGGTCATGTGACTCTGGAATTTTCCAACACCAGCCCCCTGCCCGCAAAAATCTATGCGAATGAAGGCGCTTGCCAGTTTCTGTTCCTCAAGGGCAATGAGCCATGCGAGACCAGCTATGCCGATCGCTCGGGCAAATATATGCGGCAAAAGGGTGTGACTCTGGCCAAACTCTAAGCCATAGCGAAACCAATTCATTCACCGATTAAACAATCTGCAGGAGAGCCGGTCATGTCCGTAGCAAAAGAATTTGACGTCATCATCTATGGTTCAACCGGCTATACTGGACGCCTTGTCGCCGAATATATGGCGCAGCAATATGGCATAGGCAAAGACGCTCCGAAATGGGCGATGGCGGGACGCAGCCTCGACAAGCTGGAAGAGGTCCGCGATCTCATCGGGGCGCCAAAAGACACACCGCTGGTCGTCGCCGATTCCGATGATGCCGCCTCGATCGATATGATGGCCAGCCGGACCAAGGTCGTGCTGACCACGGTTGGACCTTATCAACTATATGGCGACGAACTGGTTGCCGCCTGCGTGAAGAACGGTACCCATTATGTTGATCTGTGCGGCGAGCCCGGATGGATGCGCGAAATGATCGACCAACATCAGGAAGCGGCGGAAAAATCCGGCGCACAAATCTGCTTTTCCTGTGGCTTTGACTCGATACCTTTCGATCTCGGCGTGCTGATGCTGCAGGAAGAAATGAACAAGCGCTTCGGCAAACCGGCCACCCGTGTTAAAGGACGCGTTCGCGCTATGGAAGGCACATTTTCCGGCGGAACCGCTGCCAGCCTGAAAGAAACCATGAAGGCGATTGCCAAAAATCCCGGTCTCGTGAAAATTCTGGCGAGCAGCTTTGGCCTGACACCCGGTTTTGAAGGACCGAACCAGCCCAATATGATGATCCCGAAATATGACAAGACCATCGACAGTTGGGTTGCTCCGTTCATCATGGCGGCAATCAACACGAAAAATGTCCACCGGACCAATTTCCTGCTCGACTTTGCCTTTGGCGAAGACTTCAAATATGATGAAATGGTCGTCACCAGCCCCGGCGATCTCGGCAAAAAAGCAGCAGAGATGTTGGCCAAGGCCAATCCCTTGGGTGGCGAAGATGGACCCAAGCCCGGCGAAGGCCCGACCAAGGAACAACGCGAAAACGGCTATTATGACCTCTTGTTTCTCGGCGAAACCGCCGATGGTGAAACCGCCAGCCTATGTGTCAAAGGCGACAAGGATCCGGGCTATGGCTCGACATCCAAAATGATCGCTGAAGCGGCTCTGTGCATCGCGCAGGACAGTAATAAACATGGCGGTGGTGTGTGGACACCTGGCGCGCTGATGGGCAAACAGCTGGTCAAGCGTCTGGAAGAGAAGGCTGGTCTCAGCTTTGTCGTAGAAAGTTGACGATTCTCAGCAACCATTCAGGTCTTTTTGCGCTATAGCGCTTTCCGAAAAGAAATATGAACCACCGCCCTTGAAACCCCGTTTCTCAGGACAAATTTGTACGCATCATGCTTAATCGTCTTCTCGGCAGAAAAAAATCTATTCGACCGATCGATAGTGCAACCGTTCCGGAAGGACGGCGGGTCTATGCGATTGGCGATGTCCATGGCCGCAATGACCTTTTGCTGCAGCTACTCGACAAGATTATCAAGGATGATGGCGAACGGGATGATATACAAAGCGAAATCATCTTTCTGGGCGATCTGGTGGACCGGGGTCCCGACAGTGCCGGAGTGCTCGACACAGCGATGCAGGCGAAGGCGGAATTGGGTAATGTCCGGTTCCTGATGGGCAATCATGAAGAAGTCTATCTCGCCGCGACCACTGGGGATGAAAAGTCCGTTCGCTTCTTCAACCGGATTGGCGGACGCGAGACGATCTTGAGCTATGACATCACCATGAAGGAATATATCGAGCTTGATATCCCGCAACTGGCCTTGCGCATTCCAGAGCTATTTCCACAGAAACACATTGATTTTATTAGGGGGTTTGAAGATCGGATCACCATTGGCGACTATGCCTTTGTGCATGCGGGCATACGTCCTGGTGTGCCCCTGCCCGAACAACAGCAGAAAGACCTTCGCTGGATCCGTGAAGATTTTCTCTCCGCGCAGGAAGCCCACGAAAAGATCATCGTCTACGGCCATACGATCAATGACGATGTGGTGGAAACCGGAAACCGGATAGGCATCGACACCGGCGCTTATTATTCCGACAAGCTTACCGCCCTGGCCTTGCAGGGATCGAAACGCTGGTATCTCGACACAGCTTCATAAAAAAGGCGGAACCGGAAGGTCCCGCCGTTTTGTGGTCCAATATACGGACCTTCTTTTGGTTAGTGATGGCCAGACCGTTCAGGCGACCTGCGCGGTTGGAGCGATTTCTTCTTCCATATCCCGAAGGACATAGCCGCGACCCCATACGGTCTCGATGTAATTTTCGCCGCCGCAAGCCAGAGACAGTTTTTTCCGCAGCTTGCAGATAAACACATCGATAATCTTGAGTTCCGGTTCGTCCATGCCACCGTATAGATGGTTGAGGAACATTTCCTTGGTGAGCGTCGTTCCCTTTCGGAGGGAGAGCAGCTCAAGCATGGCATATTCCTTGCCGGTCAGATGAACACGATTGCCATCGACTTCTACCGTCTTGGCATCGAGGTTCACCGCCAGTTTACCAGTCCGGATAACGCTCTGCGAATGACCCTTTGAGCGGCGTACAACCGCATGGATACGGGCAACCAGTTCGTCCCGGTGGAACGGCTTGGTCACATAATCATCAGCACCGAAACCGAAGCTGCGGACCTTGCTGTCCATCTCGCTGATACCAGAAAGAATGAGCACTGGCGTTTGCACTTTCGCAACGCGCAGCTTCTTGAGCACATCATAACCATGCATGTCTGGCAGGTTGAGATCGAGCAATATGATGTCATAATCATAGAGCTTGCCGAGATCGAGACCTTCTTCGCCCAGATCCGTGGTGTATACGTTGAAACCTTCGGTCGTCAGCATCAGCTCAATAGCTTTTGCGGTCGTTGGTTCATCTTCAATCAGCAGCACGCGCATCAG
>TARA_R110000824_G_scaffold5965_4_pt1 | contig 16969 bp, 15 predicted proteins | sample TARA_R110000824 | Tara Oceans TARA_R110000824 (sample SAMEA4397747) | marine metagenome | biome: Polar Biome; feature: [MES] marine water layer (ENVO:01000295) within the mesopelagic zone...; material: water (ENVO:00002006), including particulate matter (ENVO:01000060) such as......
TCATTACGGACATCTGTATCATAAATATTCCAAAGTGGTATGGGAGATATTACATAATGACTTTTGAGTATGATAAAGAACCTTTGATAAATTGGATTAAATAAAATATTAGTCATAAATATATGAAGAAAGTTGCTTTTATTGTTCCCTCAACGACAAATAAAAGAGATGAATGGAAAAACATAAAAGATACTTTCCTATGGAACATATTGATGAAGTCTTTAGAAGACAATCCCCCTGTAGATTGTGATATTACATTATTCATAGGTTATGATGAAATTGATAGAGTATTGTCTTTAAAAGAACAACGCTTAACTTGTAATGCTATTTATCAAAATTTTAAGATTGAGTGGATTTCTTTCAATGAGGATTATAAAGGAAAACCTACTTGGATATGGAATGAGCTGGGTAGAATCGCAATTGATAAAGGATTTGATTACATTAAAGTCTTAGGTGATGATATTGTTATTCCTAATGACAGAGCATGGTTAAATTCTTTCATCAATAAACTCAAGAAAAATGATGATATAGGATTCTCATCAGGGTGGTCGAATAATAATGCGATCCCTACTCAGTTTCTTATACATAGAACTCATATTGATATATTCGGTTTTGTTTATCCTCAAGAGATTAAGAACTGGGGGTGCGACGACTGGTTATATGAAGTTTATCCTGATAAATATAGAAACTGGAATAAAAATATCCATCTTCTTAATGTGGGCGGAGAACCTAGATATGAAGTGGAATTTAATAAGAGATTCATTAATGCGATTGTTAAGAGATATAAACCGAAATTTAATAGATTCCTTTCTAATAAAAATAAATAATAAGGATTGTAATATGGAAAAGAATTCTTTTACTCAAACCGAAAAGACAAAGCCTATTGAAGAAGTTATTGATTATTTGGTACAGTTAAAGATTCTTCTTCAAGAACAAAATAAAGAAATGATTCTAATGAAAACAGAGATTACAAAAATGAAAGCAAGTATCAGTATATTAAATGATAATCTTAGGGAACAAAATGAAATCCAAAAAAAAGGTTGGTTTGCGTGAGTTTAAATCCTGTTAAATTAATATCTATATATGTATAAAAGAATGGTTGATGTATTAAGAACGGGAAATGTATACAGATTACACAAAGATACTGAAGGTTTAAATAAATGCTATGTGGGTTCAACGATGAGTCCTTTTGTCTCAATAAGAATGGCTCACCACAGACAACATCACAGAAGATGTGAAAAAGACTATCAAGGATTATTCGACGGAGGTGATCCGCAGATAGAAATTTTAGAAAAGATAGAGTTTATGAATCCCAGTGAATTAAGAAAATTAGAAGGTGAATACTTAGAAAAATATAAAGATTCAGCAATCAATTTAAGATGTCCTTATGTTTCTCCTGAACATGCTAAAGCGAGATTATATGAAAAGATTAATGTTTATCAAAAGACTCCTAAAGGAAAGATCGCATTGAGGAAATCATTTGTAAATCTCAAGTTAAAAGATGTTAATATTACCCCTGCTATGAGAAAACATTATGAAAGGGAACTTGTTAGACTTTGTTCTTTAAGGGAACAATTAAATAATTCTATTGAAGAGAAATTTGGAGAAGATGAGATGATTGATGTAGATACAAAGAAAGGAGATTTAGTAGTTCGTAATAAAGAAACAAGAAAGTTAATAAGAATAATCCAATTTGATTAAAATTCACCCTTTTTTAAACATCATTTTTAACCTCTTTTAAGCAAAATGTCTTTGACGGACAAAGCACTTAAAACTAAAATATATATGTATATATAGAAGCAGTATGAGTAGATTTGAGTCCTTTGATGCGATTGATAAACATTACAATATTCGGTCTCTATATGAGTCAGGACGCAACCGCAAAGATATGAATAAGGACGATAAAGACAGACTAAAAGATTTAGTTGATTCATTTGTAAAAGAGAATTATATGTTTGATAAGAAGACACAGGAAAACAATATGAAAAACAAACTGAAATATAAAATCACAGAATCATCATGCCCCACTTCTCAAAGTGGGTCTCATATCTATAATGAGTTTAAGCACTACTGCGAGGCTCAGCGGTGGTATGGTAGATATAATTTGGCTAGAGAAGGAGAGGACTCGACTAAGTTTGAGCGATCACATCTTAGGCAAGTAGAATTAGAAAATTGTGAAATGAAAAAGCAAATCAAGGATCTTCAAAAGCAATTAGAAGAATGTTCTTTTAAAGACAACTCTCAAAATATAATCATAGAAAAAAAAGAAGATTCTAAAACACAGGGTAATAATGTTGAGGAGTTGTCTCTTAAAGAACAAATAAAGTCCGTGAAAGACAATTCACCAAAAAAGAAAAGGATTCCTCCTCAAGCAGTTCTCCCAGATGAATTTCTAATTGATAGTGATAGTGATGAAGAAGTAGAAGTAGAAGTTCATCACTTTCTAATTGATAGTGATGAAGAAGTAGAAGTAAAAGAAAATAAGTCTTTCCAAGATTCTCTTTATAATGAAAGTATGCTTGGAGATATTAACTGGGAATCTATTGAGCCTGAACAGCGTGAGAAATTTCTTAGAGACGCTTGTAATCAATACGCCTTTATGCTCCGTGATGATTATCAAAAAGACAAAGATGAAAAAGGCGATGATGCTATTATGCAGTATGAATTACTTATGAAGTTTGAGGAATGGTTTAGTAAGCAATATTTTAATAATGGTTCATCAGACATCATTATCAGTCCTGAAGTTGCGAAACAGATAGAAAACAAGTTTGTCGCTCAAATTGAGGTTTCATTAGAATTTATTTCGCCTTATTAGAAGGCATCTCAAACACATCTTTTTCTTTTACCTCCTTATTCTTTTTTAAAGTTTCTTCAACCTTTATTGTTCTCGTTGAAGGATAAGCAGGTTGTTTACCAGCACAACTCGTATCACGACATGTATCTTTAATCTTATATTTAACAGGTTTCTTACTTTTAGTCTTAGTCTTTTTAATGTAATTAGATGGAGGCATTATATTTATAAAATGAGTAGGTATTTTTTTTTTAACGCTATTAATTATAAAATGAGTTTGATTATTACTTCGTCTAATGAGGTTGGTAATACGAACCAGCTACAGATTGATGCTCCCTACAATTACAGGAACGATATAAAATCAGGACTCAGAGTCCCAAAGGGAAGTGAAATAGCAGTCGAATCAGTTAAAATTAACAGACAACCCACAATTGATTATTCTGCTGGGGCATGTTGTAATTTCTTTATGGGACAAAGATTAGATGATTCGGGTTCTTTAAGTCAGTCTCAATCATACATTATGCCTTCAGTGAATACTATAGACCAATCACTAAGTCCTAAAGATTTTGGTGATAAGTTTAGTCAAGTTATGAATGATTCATTTTCCATTCACCCTGAAATCATTACGACTGGTTCTAGTAAAGCGAGTATGACTGTACGCCAACCAGCTAATCCAGCGGTTAATGGATTTGACGGATATAAATATCTTATTAGTCAAGTAGGAACAACTGCTACTTCTGCTGTTCCACCCTCTGGCACAGAGAAACTTATACACGGCTCTTTGACTTATGACGGAGCTACAATCACATCAGCTAGAGATGACACTTATTTACAACTTCAGCCTGAAGATGAAAAAGGTGGTCCTATATCTCTCTTTGATGGAGAGCTTGTGTATACTACTATTACTGGAACTGACTGGACTCTTGGTTTGTCTAGACCTATCCTAAATAGTGATAGTGATACTCTGTCCGCCCAGCACAACGGAGATTTCGCAGAAGAGAATCCTTGGCTAAACTTTGAGCCTACTGTAGGGGAAGGTCTTGGTCCTGCTGAGGATTTATATTTTGATTATGCAGTTGAATCGGTTTCAGGAGAAATTAGACTTTATCATGCTGTCCCTAACGCCGATGCTCGTTCTCGGGAATCTCCTATTGTTATGCAAGAGATTCTTTATTTTAATAAGAATGATGGTGCTGTATCTATCAATAATTCGCACAACTCTTCATTTGCTTCAGGAACACGCATTCCATCAGCATCTATCACAGATATTACTTTTAAAGTTAGTAATGAAATCCTAGAAATAAGTGCCTCTGGAAATTTAATCTGTCGGGCAAATGTAGTGACAAGTGCTTCTTTTAAAGACCAAATACCCAAACCAGTCAGTCAAAGTTGTTGGAAGATGTATCCTACAGCTTGTTTATGGGAAAGTGGCGATACCTGCCTCGTCAAGACTTATCAATGTCGTGATAATACAACTATTAAGAACAATAAGATTTATAATACATGGAATTTTAGATGTGATAATCACGCAAATATAGAAACCGCAACTCAACTGATTGAGTATGGTGGGAGTATTAGGGATCAGGGAACTGCCTATGGTTACGGCAATCCTCTCAAAAACGCTGAGACTTGGGTTCTTGATGTAGATAGAAGATTACTTAATCTAAGATTAGCTGATATGTTTGGTGATGCCGTCGAACCATTCCCTGAGGGCAGAGGTTCTACTTATCTTCGTCCTTACAAAGGACTGAATGCTTCACTTATGCAGGATTATGAACCTTTATTGATTTGTGGTCCTAGTGATGATTATCTTCCTAGAAGAGTCCAATCATGGCAACCTAATACTGCGGATCAGTTAGGATTCTCTCCATTTGCTATAGCACCCACAATTTCAGGAATGATTGCTGCAGGAGGACAAGCATCTTTTGTATCGGCCGCGAAACCATCAACCTCCTCTGAGAGTTCTACATTTATCAGAGTTCCCACTCTCAATCATAAAACTTTTAATTTTGGAACTGGTAATCCTTCAAAGATACTTTATCAAGTCCCTAGATTTGATAATTCGGGGACTGATGCTGGAGCGTTGTTCTTCCAGAATAGCGATAAAACATACATAGATTTAAACAATATTGATGACATTGTTCTAACTGATCTTGATGTTCAGTTTGTAAGAAAGAACGAAACATTTGCTAAAGACTTAACTGGTTCTAGTGAGGTTGTGTTTCATATTCGTAAAAAGAAGTAAATAATATTTTGTTTTAGAGAGAAAGATAAAGTCTATCTTATTCTATTTTTTTTCTATTTCATATCATAATGAGTAAAGTTCTTCCAGTCATAGAGATGCCTAAAAAAGAACCTGAGCCACCTATCCCTGATACACCTATAAGTCAAGATGTAATAAAAGAAGTAATGGAAATGAATGATTCACCTAGAGAACAAAATGAAATTTCTATGGATATTATTGATGTTGAAGAAAGAGATGTGCCTACTGAAGAAGAAGTCTTTTTAGACCCTCCAGCTCCAAGAGTAAAAGCAATCAAGACTGAATATGGTGAATTGATTATTGATGATGATGATGAACCAGTTAAAAAAGGTAAAAGGAAATATACAAGAAAACAACCCATGACTGATAAACAAAAAGACCATCTTGCTCGTATTAGAAAGATCGCTCAAGAAAAAAGAGTAAAAGAAAAAGAACGCAAAGCAAATGAAAAGGAAGAAGCACAATTAAAGAAAGTAGAAGAAAGATTGTTAAAGAAAAAACAACTTGAAGAGGAAAAGTCTTTAGAAGACAATCCACCACCATCTCAACCTAGACCTAGATATGAAAAAGAAATCGCATACAAGGAGAAAAAACTAGATGAAGCATATGAATCACAATCACAATTCACACAAGCAGATTTGGATAGTGCGGTCTTAAAAGCAGTTACTACATATGATTCATTAAGAAAACAGCAAAAGAAAGAGAAAAAACAAAAGCTACAAGATGACGCACAGGAAGAGAAAATGCGTCAAACGATTCAAAGAGCAATCCAACCTCAGCAACAAACTAGTGATCCTTGGAGAAGTTTATTCAGTTAATTAAAATAAATTTATATCTAATCATATTAAATAATGGAAGGCAAACCACCTCAAATTTATCCAGTTAAACCCCTTCCTAAACCAAAACCTAAAAAATATCTTCACCCTAATCTCCCAGAGCTTCCCTGTATTATGTGTTTAGTTGCTCCCACAAAATCAGGGAAGACTGTACTGTTGAGTAATCTTCTCTTACGCGATGATTTCTATAAGGATATTCATGACAATGTCACAATAATGAGTAATACAATAGAACAAGATGAAACTGGTCGGTTTTTAAGAAAAGCGTGTGAATGTTATACTGGATATGATGATTTAGTTCTTGCTGGAATCATAGAACAGCAGAAGCAGTTTGACGATGATGATCGCCCGTTCATAGGATTAATTTTCGACGATATTTTGGGGAGCGTGAAAAGGAATTCTTATTTAAACCATTTAGTCACAAGGAGTCGCCATTATGGCGTAGGATTATTAGCAATATCAGTTCAGTCATTTAAAGCAGTAGGACCAACGATAAGAAACAATTGTAATGCTTTTATTTGTCTCAATTTACAAAACATGTCAGAGCTGGATAAGATTAGTGCAGAATACTCAGGGATGTTCGGAGGAGACGAGAAGTTTAGAAAGATATATGCTAAAGCAACTGAAGTCCGTTATGACTTTATGTTTTTGGATTTGCAGTCTAATCCAGCTCGGGCATTTAAATGCTTCACAGAGCAACTTGCTGAAGGAGATAGATTACTCTTTGAAGGAGAACAAATAAAAAATACTATTCCTGAATAAATTTATTATATGTAATTCTCTTATAAAATGTCTTATTATGGTTATAATGATGCTGTCTCTCAGGGAACACAATTCTCTGCGAAAACTAAAGCATACAACGATGCTGTTTTAACTAGTAATCAAGTCGCAGTTGATAGTTACAAACAAACACTCAAAAATCAACCTAGTCTTGTATCTGGTGATAATACTAATGAAAATGTAGATGATGCTCTATATGGTAGTAAAGAAGGGGCAGGACTAGTTGGAACTGGTGTGGGAGTTTATGGTGCTGCAAAAGGAATATCGGCTGAAGGACTTGTAGGACATGTGGCCTCAGAAACTCGTGGGAGAATGAATACAATTGGAAACAGCTTCAATCGTTTAAGACAAGGCGATCCTGCTCCTGCTGTAGTTGATATGGGAACGGAAATGGATACTTTTGGTAATACTGGGGCAGAGGTCTCATCTGGTCTTGATGCTGGTGCGACCGCTGGAGCTTCGGCAGGAAGAGAAATAGAATCAACAGGCATTCTTGCTAAAGGAATTAAAAGTGGTGTGAATATTCTTGCTAGAGGTAAAATTGGAGAAGCTGGACTATCCGCCATTAGTGAAATCGGTGGTAAAGCAATTGGAGATTTTAGTGGTGTTGTTGATGTTGCTGATAGTTTTAAGAATCTTGCTGATGGTAAGAATGTCTTTAGTGGTGAATCTACTGCTGATAAATTTCAGGAAGCAGGAGCAGTAGCAGACATAGTAGGAACAGCATTCCCTCCCTTAGAAGTTGTAGGAGGAGCATTAAATTTAATTGGTGGAGTCATGTCCGCAGTCACAGATTTAGAAGCAGACCACGATAAAAAAAAGGCTGACGCTACTACTGTACCGCCTCCTAAAGAAACCGCCACAAAGATTTCACCAGCATTCCAAAGTTTAGGATTAGTCGCTTCTCAAGTTCCTTCTGCTAAAACTTCTATTGTTGGAGGAGGTTCTTTTTAAATTAAATACATTTTATTTAATTTATTGAGTCTTATTATAAAATGAGCTTTTTCACTTCTACTGATAAAATTAAGGTCGGTCAGACTGATGTTGCTGTCCCTGCTGAAAATGGTATGAATTACAAGAGTAATGGTAAGATAGACCTTTACATTCCTCCCACATCTAAATTTATTGATTTATCGCAGTCTCGTTTAAAGTTTAAATTTGCGATGGATTTCCCTGCCTTTACTACTGAAAAGGGTCCTATTCATACGCAATTAGACGCACAGACAGGATTTCACTCATTAATTCGATCGATTCGTATCTTTACTGGGAGAAAAACCGCACTTTTGGAGGAGATAGAAGGCTATGATGTTCTAACTGCTCTACGATTTGATTATGAAACAAATCAGTCTCTTAAGTCTAAACGAGCTTTGGTTGAGGGTGCTACTGATTATGACCCAGCATGTCGTGGAACTCTTGGAACTACTAAAACTCCTCAGGGCAACTGCTTTTCCAATCAATACTTCGGTTCTGCTGATGGAGCTTCTGTAAGCACTTCGTTCAGTGATGCTGCAGATGATAATTATGAACTCAAAGAAGTCATTGCTGAACTTCATCTAAATACTGGTCTGTTTAGAAATGAAGCTGTCTTCCCTGCTCTACTGACAGATGGTCTTTTTATTGAGATTCTTCTTCAAGACAAACGCAGAGTTTTCCGTCAGCTTGATTCGTGTAATCGTCATCGTCGTCTTAAACTCAATCCAGTCTTTCATTCTATAAACGGAAGTGAAAATGGTTCTGCTACAAACGGATCGTGGCAGAGTGGTTCTGGTCTCGGTCCAGCAAACTCTTTCTTTGTAACTCGTGATAATAATGTTACTAGTATCCAGACTTTCCCTCTGGTAGTTGGAGAACATATTACTTGGGTAAAAGCAGAAGATGGTTCTGTTGTAAATGCTTCAAGAAGTAGAATTAAACAGATTGATTTTGAGACTGCTGCATCATTAGGGACAAGTAAAGTTAAGGTGACATGCTTTGAGAATGCTTCTAATACAACTGGAGAAACAATCGGCGGAACTGGTAGAACTAAATATGTCGTTGTGAGTGATAGTGTTGATAATGCTGCAAGAGAAGGGTTGGGATATGCGATCGGTTATACGATTAGTGATGTGGAAATGATTGTGAAACAAATAGAAGTCCCAGACGGATATGAAGCATCTATGATGGGAATGATGAAAGAAGGTGGAACTATTAACTATGACTACAGAACTTTCACTAATTACAGATATTCTCAGTTAAAGGGTGATAATGTTGCGAATATAAGACTCCCTCTAATTGAGTCTAGGGCGACCAGTATCTTATGTATCCCTACGGACGCAACTATTTATAGCGATGTCGCACAATTATCTTGCTCCACGACCTATGTAGAAAATACGGAACTGAATGATGTAGAAAACAGATCGGCTAGAAGTGGTATGGTCGGTATTGTTGATGATCTCCAGAATTATCAGTTTATCTATGATGGTAAAATCAATCCTTCACGGAGAGTGGATACTACTAAAATCTCTGCTAAGAACTCCATCAGTCAGCAGTGGACGATTGAAGCGGAGAAGGGATTGGCGATGGCTGATATAGAACCTCTATCGTTCCTTCAGTTCCAGTCTAACTTCTTCATCGGCAGAGCCCTCGCTCTAGGAAGAAACGCCGTTTATGATGCTCGGGGCAAGGATTTTAATCTCCAATTAGAATACAATAATGCACAGACAAAGGATAAGCTCTGGAATAACTATGTGGCTCATTTGCGTCGTCTAGAGATTAAACAGGGTTCGGTTGCGGTTATGGTCTAAATTGTTCTTTTATAGACAATCATAATTTTTAATTTATTAATTTTATATTTTTTGTAATTACTTCTTATAAAGAATGAGTAATCATAATATTGAGATAGTTCCTAGTAATGTTACGAGTAACGGATCTATTTCCTTCCGTGATGGGAATCCCGTGATACAATTTATTATCGGTGAGCAGGACAGAATGCTACTAGGTCAGTCGGTTCGTTTCTGTGGTAAATTCAGAGCATTACTCTCAAGTGGTTCTTCTTCCACTAGTGATGTTTCGCAACTAGCTATGAGTGAAAAATTAGGAGTTTATTCTACTATTGATACACTAACTATTAAGTCTCAGCGGACAGGACAAACAATCGAGAGTATTCGTCATTACAACAGATTCCTTGCTTCCTACCTTCCCGTGACCTCATCTCAGCAGGATAATATGGGTCATATGTATGAGACAAGTCTTATTATGCCTAGTTATGCTGCACAGCAGGAATCGGTTGTGAATATCCCTTCCTCCTCATCAACCATGAATAATTTCTGTATGAGTCTTCCGTGTGGTCTATTTAATGGAGGGAACGCTATTCCTTTGATGGCTGAGGCTGTCGGGGGACTTCTGGTAGAAGTTCATCTCGCTCCAGACTCTCAGGTATTTCATACTCAGGGTGATACGGACTCCGCTTCATACACAGATTCGTTTTATGAATTTACTGACTTGTCTCTAGTTGCTGAAGTAGCTGACCCTCAGCCAGAGCAACTCGCAAGGCTAAAATCTCAACCTTCGGGGACTTATGAATACAATTCTATTTCATCTTATTATCAAACAATTAACTCAGCGAATGGTATTATTAATTTCCAGTTGGGTCTTTCAAGAGTATTAAGTGTTTTTGCGAATATTGTTCCTTCCGCACATATCAACAATCTTTTACACGATGGTCTTGCGACTTTGTATCCTGCGAATAGCGATGGTGAGGCTGCAATGATAAATGAACTCTTTTTTACTCGTAATGGTATGAAGTTTCCTGTTGACTATAATATCAATCCTATCCAAAGAGATGATAGTGGAGTTGAGGTCGCTCCTGCTGAAATTATTTACAGATACATGGACGCAGTTATGAAGTTTAATGATATTACAAGAACTTCTCTCAATCAAGTTAATACGAGATACAGCGATTCTGCTCGGTTTGATAAAGACTTTGCTGATGGTGGGTGTGGTTTCGGCATAGGAATCGCTCTGGATTCTGTTAGTGATCAGGGCGTAGATTATTCTCAGGTAAATTTCGGTATTAATATGAACTTAGACCTTACAAGCGATACTCCACAGGCGTTCTTTGTTTTCGTAAAGGCAAAGAATACTTTGGTATTTGGTCCTTCGGGGATGCAGGTTCTTTCCTAATTAAAATCTAAGTATTATGTAAATGTCAGCATGTTATGATGAAAATGGTGAAATGATTCCTTATGATATGATTGAAGTTCAGGAACAGATGGATTGTATGGCGTTTATAAGAAAAGATGATTGTGTATTAGAATTGGGAGCAAGATGGGGAGGAGTATCAATCACAATAAATCATATCCTAGAGGATAAGACAAAGCAATTAGTTGTTGAGCCAGATTCTCGTGTATGGGAAGCATTAGAAAAAAATAGAGATAATCACGGGTGTAAATTTGAGATAGTTAAGGGAGCAATATCAAATCAAGAAATATGTTTAGATACGAGTGATAAGAGATGGGCTGGATTAGCAACATTCACAACTCCTAAGAAAGATTCTTTAGAAATAGATACTGTACCAAAGTATTCTTTAAAAGACTATGATTACAATTTTAATGTGTTGGTGGTTGATTGTGAGGGATTCTTTGAAACATTTTATAATGAAAACAGAAAACTCTTTAAGGGACTACGATTGATAATATTAGAAAAAGACAGACCTGATTTCTGTGATTATGAAAGATTAGATAAAGAATTTGATAAATTAGGATTTACAAAATACAAAGACAATGGAGAACATGCTATTTATCTCAAACTTTAAATTTATTTTCTTTAATAATTATTTTTTTAGTTTTCATTATTATAAATGGATACTTCCCCCACTACTGAAGATACTCAATCATCTATGGTTCAGCGTGAAGCACAGGCTCCTAATGTCCCTAACCTCCTTCGTGTGTCCCCTATGGATACGACTACGGCTACTGATGTTGAGACATCAATTCTAGACCCTGTCGTTTCTAATGATTCACATTGTAAATTCGTCTTCTTGAATAAGGGCATACTACACTCTCATTCCAAGATTGCTCTTGCTCTAACTGCTCCTGATGCTGCAGATAGATTCTTTCCTCTAAATATTGGTGTAGCTTCTCTTATTGAGAGATGTGCTTTAAAGGTAGGCACTAAAACTCTTCAGGAAACAGACGCATACAATTTTCTAACCGCATATAAATCCATGTTCATTAATAACGAACATCAAAAGGAAAGAGAGCAGGTTCAGTCTGGAAAGTGTGTATGCCATGAATTTAGATATGACGACCAGACTTCGACGGCTGGTGGTGCTGCAAATAATACAACGGCGTTCCGTTATGGTATTTCTAATGGTCGTGAATACAATAGTTCCTATGGAGAAGTAACTCCTAATCTAGACCAGCATCAGTGGAGCAACATTAAGAATAGTCCAGTCTTCCAGATTGCTTTAAGTGATCTGTTCCCGATGCTAAAGCAAACTCAGCTCCCACTTTATATGATGGAAGAGCAGGTCTCTATAGAACTAACTTTTGCTCCTAGTGGGCAGAGGGCTTGTGGTGCTTTAGGAGTTGCGAATGTCGCCAATTATGCTGTTGATACTACTGAAACTAAACTAATTGCCGATTACATCTACTATCCCCAAGAGATGATGGACGCATATGCTAGACAGAATTCTGTAATCACAATGAATCATTTTGATTATCGCAATAGTGCTGTTTCTGTTTCTGCTACTTCTGCCTCTGGTTCTATGCTAATTCGTAATCTTGGTGGAGCTGGTCGCATTGTGACTAAAGTAATCACAGGAATTCAGAGTGATAGTGCTAGTGATCAGTCCATCTTGAATAGATTCCATTCTATCTCCCCTGAAGCACATTATCAATTCGGTCAAGTTCCAGCGAACACTAAGTTTAATGGTTCATTAGCAGTAAATATTAAATACAATGATCGTTTCTTGTATCCTATTGATGTTGTGAATCCAGCTCGTCAGTTCCACAATACAGCTCAGGCAGAGGGTATGGTTCCGTTTGTTTCTCGTGAGGAGTTCTGTGCTGAGGGTGTTGCTCTAACCGATGATGAATTCATGCTTTACGATCAAAATACTGGAGATGATGCTGATGAGACTGGTATACTAGGAAGATTTAATTGGTTGTCTTACAGACTGAACCGCAACGAGCGAATCAATAGTAGAGGTATTGAGTATTATTACAAATACTCTGGTCTGGGTGATGGTGGTGGATACACGCAGAGAGCGTGGTTAGAACTCGCCAAGATGACTACTCTTAGGAATGGTTATGTTACAACTGAGTTTCTCTAAAGTTCTTTAAAAGACTAACCTTATAATTTTTTATAGTGAGTTTTAATTAAATATCAAAGATAAAATAAAATAAACTTATCTTTCATATAAATGAGTGGCTATACTCAAACAATCCTCTTTGATGCGAATAGATTAAGTTCAGAGGAGTTTTCAGCAAGTAATCTAGCCAACACTAATAATGCGATTTATACAAACAAAGTCGCAAGTGGAATAACAATTGATATAGGAGACCAAGTCAGTATAACATCAGCACACATAGCTCAGCGTGGAGCAGGAACAGGAACAATAGAAATGAAAGGTGATGTATTAGCAAAAACTAAGATAATAACAACATCAGTAGAAAATTCATCACTTCAGGGATATTTAAAAAATGGTTCTATGATTCTTGGTGATAATTTTAGATATTCTCCTACAGGATATGGTATGGTTTCATGCTCTAATGTTGAAGAAGAAGTGTCCGTAAAAGACAACGAGGCATCAATAGTCATAGAGTATTATAAAACTAGTAATGGTGAAAATAATATCAGTCTTCCAAGAAACTTTGGAAACGCATCAGGAAGATTCGCAGTCCATAGTGATTATCCTACTACATTATCCTCTTCGGGTGTTTGGGAATCATTAGACGGATATGTTCTGGGAGCTCAGACATATTATCGTTCTGCTTCTCATATTGCTAGTTTTGACTATCAAGAGCAAGAAATGCATTCTTATAAAGACTCCGTGCTAGGTGGAACAAAGTCTCTCTCTCAAAAATTAAGACAAGATAATTCTACTTATACAATCTTTCAAAGAGCTGATGCTGTCTATAACGGCTCTGCTGTGAGTGCTAGTGATGTTGCGGATTATCTTACAGGCAGAGGGATTATTTCTACGACTCCTGACCCAGCCTTAGCTCATTATCATAGATTTCGTCAAAAAGTAGTTTTAGGAGTAAAGGAAGGATATAATTCTCCGTCGAATATCGCTTCTCAATTAACAGATAAATTAATAGAAACTACGGAGCCAATTAAACTTCTTCAAGCAACGGGGGTGGAGAATAGTTACTTGATAAACAGTACAGTCACAAAAGGATTCCCTTGTTGTAATTATGAAACTTTTAATTCATCAACTAACGAAGCTTATTTTAATGCGAGTGTCGTTAAAGGAATGCCTGTGAAGGTTGGGGCAAAGTCTAAACAATCAGCAGAAGCAATCGCATATCTAAATGCTTATAATTTTGTAGGATTTAAAAGACCTGATTTCGTTGAAGCAGGACGCAACGCAGTTGCTTATCACGGAGCGAATGTAGAAGTTGGAGTAGGTGCTGGAGAACAATCAACAGCAGTCATAGTCACAGATATTTCGTGGAGTGATAATGCTCTTAGTGGAATAAAGACATGGTTTGATTCTCAATCAACATATCCCGAACTTCTTGATGGAGGTTGTATAGAAGTAAATGCGTCAGCAGGGAGTTTCAGGACTAAGTATCCTACATTTAACACAACATCTAGTTCGTTATGTGCTTCATTTAGAGAAGAAGCAAGATTCGTTCATACTGATTTAAATCTCTATAATAAAGCAACTGGTTCCTTAGGAAGCGACATGTATAATGTTTCATATTCGACTAACACAGCTCAGCCTGATCGTGCTAATGCTAGTGATATGACCTCATATCCGTTATTTATTTATTTTAATAAGAATTGTAGTAATTTAACAGTATCAGGGAAAACCACAAAAACAATAGGAGACACATATGATAATCTAGCATATGGATTTGGTAGGAGATATAATATAGGAACGGCGGTTGCTCCTATCTATAAACTAGCCTTTACAACTGAAAGAATAGGAGGACTAACAGATGCGATATTGAGTCATAATGGAGGTCTGCCTCTTTACGGACCAAATGTTCTCATAGGATATGATTATCATTTCTCGGCGTATGGTAATGCTGCAATCATTCTATCAAACGGATTTGCTCCTCTTCAATATTACGGACATCAAAGATTTAGAGAAGGAGATAAAATTGAGAATGTATACATAGGTAGTGATAATCCTTTAATAAATTTTGATACAACAGAAAGTCGTTTCACGATAAGTAATTTACACACTAGCGAGAAGGTCGGCAATTTTTTTAATGCTGGTGATCCTGATGCTCCAAATGATATATTTTCACCTCCGCCCTCTGGTCAGGCATCACAAGATTGCTATAAGATTAATAAACCTATGAGGTATGATAGTTGGACTCCTTGTATGCAACCATATCAAAAGATTACAACGACAGGTTCATTTACTATGTCTAATCAAAATACATTCATAGGATTAAACATAAATTTATCAACTGAAGCGATATTCGACGCTCATAGTGGAATCACAATAGTAGATATGGGAGTTCCCGAAAAGAACTGGGATTTTTCTTTATGGGGATTATTGGGTTTTAGATACGGACAATTTAACGCTTCATTTAAACGGCTTCCTAATGTGAAGAGTCCTAATATAAGATTTACGGATAGAGACCAAAATGCTTCGGGAATGACTACTAATGCGAATGTTACATCACAAGATTCTTTAAATTACACTCTTAATGCTTTTGGGACAAATTTATTTAATCCTATGATAAATAGTCATGTATTTTATTATAATGACACACAGAAACCATCAACCATAGGGGCGGCGAGTTTTACTGTGGAGCAACCGACAATTGTTTCAACGACATCAACGAGCATTCGTGCCTTAGACCTTCCTAGAAAACTATTGAGAGGATATTTCTTACTGAATAGTAATATAATCAATCAGTCAAATTATTATCAGTTAAGTAATCCTTTACAAACGATGGCGATTGTAGGAAAATATAATTCTAGTGATGATTTCGTGAATTATGATGGTGGCGGTACAGTATTCACGGCGACAAGGAAATCAACAATCACAGAGATTACAACACAGATTTTAGACCCAGAGGGTTCTTTAGCACAGGTAGGGGATAATTCAGGAGTAGTGTATCGCATAGATAAAACAATTAAAACAGATTTAAATTTTGCTGAAACTCTTATGGCTCAGGGCAATAAGAAATAATGTTCCTTTATAGACAATTATCTAAATTTGATTTACATAGAAAAAGGATTATCATAAAAACAAGGGTTAGAATATTGATAGTTTGTCTTTAAAAGACTACATAATAATCCCTGAAAGACTACTATTGTTCTTTAATAGACAAATACACTTAAGGTTTTTCTTACATATCATAGTATAAGCAGTAATGGATAGTATTAAGAATTATACACAGAACATGGTTCATATCTCATCACACGAATATAATCAAATGACTTACAAATGGGCTGGTGGGACTAAATACAAACCAACGAAGAGTAAGATTACAAAAGAGATTATGATTGAAACAGATGAAGGCGGAGATGCTCCTATTAAATATCTTATCAAGGATAAGTCGCTCAAACTCAAGTGGCGTCATAAATGGTCGCATCTTCCTACAGAGATTATTGAGAAGATTATGTTTCAGGTTCTCAGTCCCCATTTTCGCAAAGATGTTCTCCAAATAGAGAAGCCTCTTACATTTATGGATAGAACTTATCAGCAGTCAAAGGTCATACACCAAGTCAAACAAGTTCTCGGTTCTCCTGATACTTGTATTTGTAAGAGTGGTAATGGGAAAATCTGTGGTCGTTCTGGTAATAGGTTTCATCTAAAACCATTCGGTCTTAATGCGATTGATGAACCTCGACTAAACGCTAAGATTTTTCAGGAGATTACATGTGGAAGGTATGAGGGGGCGTATAGATTTACTATGTGTAAAACGCATCTCAAGAAAGTCCTTAATAGAGCTAAACTAAACAAGGACGATATAGAATATCATATGCGTGATTGTAATAATATGCTCACAAATAAAGACCTATGTATTGGTATTCTTGATTATCTCTGTGGTAAATATGGATACGGATCACGGCACGGGATTCTCACAATCGCAAAATAAGTAGTCTTATAAAGACAAACAACAA
>TARA_R110000824_G_scaffold71433_3_pt1 | contig 16904 bp, 19 predicted proteins | sample TARA_R110000824 | Tara Oceans TARA_R110000824 (sample SAMEA4397747) | marine metagenome | biome: Polar Biome; feature: [MES] marine water layer (ENVO:01000295) within the mesopelagic zone...; material: water (ENVO:00002006), including particulate matter (ENVO:01000060) such as......
CTGGAAGCTCTGTAGGTTCCGTAAGGCGCGGTTCTGCTCAAAGTCGTGCCGTTGTGCCGCCTCTGCGATCTGACGCTGGCCCATTGCTTCTCTCTGAGCGCCAACCTGACCTAGAGCAGCAATGTCGCCATAGTCAGTAGCAGCAAGACCCGGTGCGCGACCAATAGCGGCCTCCTGACGGCCTCTTTCCGCCTCGTAGGCAGGACCGTAAATCTGTGCAGCCATGCTCGAAAGACTGTCTGTAAGGCGACCTGTCGCTCTGTCAGCCATGCTTGTCTCTGCACCCGAACCCGTGCGCCCTGCACGGGCAAACCGGCTCTGTAGCCCAGGTACAACCTCTTGATTGAATTGGTCCGTCACCCGCTGTGCGGCAGTGTCATACATCCTGCCAAGCCAAGGGTTCTGGTTGTCAAGGTACTGACCGCCAATGGTTCTTCCAGTGTAGTCCTTTGCTGTCTGAGTTAAGGGCGAACCTTGCTGTGCCCTTGCTGCCTGCATACCCATTGCTTGTTGGGTTTCGGGCGCAAATGGAGCCACCAAAGCACCTCCATACATAGAAGGACCGCCCGTGTTGAACTGCCTCTGAGCCTCTTGGAAGCCCCGTTTAAGGTACCCCTGTTGGGGACCCCACGGTTCCTGCTTCGATGTTGAGGTCTGCGAGCCGCTGCTGCCACCGCTCATAATAAATCCTTCTCAAGTATGATTTGAGACATATTCCAATCTTTCAAAACTTTCTCCCAGCCCTTACGGCCACGGAGTTCTAATTTAACACAACCCTTTTCTCGCGCCCATTCTTCCACAGATTCAAGATGGTGCAACCACCCCTCACGTTCTTCCCCTGCCACCAAGAAGAAGTTGGCAACCCTCATGCTTGGGTAATCAATGACCTCTGTGATGGCGCAGACTTTAACCGACCCGTCCTCGTTACCGGCCACCCACAACTGCATGTCCTGCTTAATGAGGGCAGCGAAGACATCAACTAGGCGATAACGCCCATTACTGTATTTGAGGGCAGAGGCAACAAACTTCTCTACGACAAGCCAATACTTCTGGATTGATGCCGCAGGTACGCCCGAGAGGACGCTAGAAGCCACTAGAATAAGAAGTCGGGACGGAGGGCGAGTCCCGCTTCTTCGCTTTGCATCTCAGCAAGGCGGTCTTCAATCTCCTGCCGTTGAGCCTCCTCTTCTCGCATACGGTCATCTGCTTCGTTATCACGCTGATATTCCACCGCAGCAGCCTCTTCCGCTGCCCTCTGGAGTTCTTCTCGACGCGCAGCCATTGCTGGACTTTCAAACAGCCCGGCGGATGACCCAAGCGGTCCGTAATCTTGAGCCATTTGCCGTACAGTCGCTTGCGCAGGAGGGAGGCCAGGGTTGTTAGTCCACTGTGATGTGCCTTGGACCGGGGATGGAGGCATGAAATTAGGGCTAACATTGGCAAGACCTGGGCCACCAGCAGCAGGGCCAGCTTCCCAAGGCTCGTTGAAGTCCTCTGTGTATCCGTCACCAGGCCAAGCAGGACCGCCCGCCCCTACCGCTTCGGCATAGCCGCCCGTCGGGGGAGGAGGGGCGGGGGCAAATGGATCAGCTTCAAATTGCGACTGAAGGAAATCCTCAATGACATCTTGGCCCTCGTCAGTCATGGCCTCATTAAGATAATCCTGCTCAAACTGTCCCTGAAGCCCCTTTGCGTACTCTCTCGCAGCATGAGCCTGCCCCATATCGAATATTCCGCTCTTTGCCTCACCCATGAATGGGTTGATGTTGGGAATTTTCCCCATAAGTTCGTTGAGCTTCAACCCCCGAGCATAATTGCCCTGTAAACTTTCGAGCGAGGGAACCCCTTGCGCTTCGTCATACTCACGCTGATTGGCCTCTTCGTCAGCCACGAATGCGTCCCACGCAAGTTGGGCGTCAACCCTAGGGTCCATGTACCGGGGATTTCCCCAGTTACCCTCTCCCGGTTGAGCGTACCTACCCAGAGGAGGTCCAACTTGTCTCGGGATAGGCTGGGGGTAAAGACGAGCGTACCCACCGTCCATCTGAGGGGGTGGCTGGCCGTTCCGGGGAATGAACGGAGATTGCCCGCTGCCCGGTTGCGTCATGTACGGCGCTTGCGGAACCGCAGGCGCAGGCGCAGGGAAGAAACCCGGCCCTAAGCCACCACCACCACCTTGATACGCACCGCCCCCGATAGGAGCAGCATTCCGCCAGTTTTCCGGGTCGAACATTAAGGAGGGCATTATTCTATCCTATCGCTATGTAGTCGAAGGTGCGGTCGGTTTGACCATTGTTCGCATGTGTCAGCGTAGAGGAGCCGGTAGTCCTCGCAGAAACGTAAAGACTGTCCATCTCAGCAGCAGCGTTCGCAGTCTTTGGCATGAACACAATTACTGTGTCGTTGCCGATTAGGGCATCTGTGAGCGTCGAGGTAGCCGATGATGCGGTCAGTGTCACCGTACCTGTCGCGTTGATCTTGCCTTCCATGATCCGGCGCACCGCTTGAACAGTCTGTCTTAGCCACTCTACGGGGTCTTTGTGCCGGATAGGCGGCGTTTTGTACGAAGATACCCGTGCCATTACTTTGGAGTCCCGAGAGGGCCATCGAAGGTTCCTCCTGCATCCGAGCGTGCCTGAGCAGCACGTTCTGCTTGGTGCGTGGTCATAAACCTAGGGAACTGCCAATTAAGCCGTTGTTGGTATTCAATGGCGTACTGCACCGCAGTCCGGTCATCCACCACCTTTGGCTCACCCTTGACCATCCAAACAGACGGAATGTTGGTTGGAGCGCCACCATTCAATCCGCGCTCTGTAACCGTTATCTCCCGCTCCGTCATGCGTTGTCCCGGTTGAGGCCCAACCTTAGGAGATTGTAGCATTCCCAAAAGACCGCGTTGCCTAGGAACCCCTGCTCTCAGGTGGATAGGCACTTCCCCGACCATCACCTCGGGAGGCTTCAGAGGACGAGGGTTGTCCCCCAAGAACACCTAAAACACTCCGCCATCGACCGCATCAGGAATAACCCCTTGAGCATGGGTCCATGTTCCAGAAGCAGCGATGGAAGTGCGGAACTTGTGGAACCGACCTGAATTCAAGGCAGGGATGTGCCCCGTGGTCTCCTGAGCGTTCGCGCTATCGAATGTAAGCGCGTTGTTCAATCTCTCGACACTTCCCACAGCACCCGTCAAAGTCCCGCCATCTACTAACGGCGTGAACCCATTGCACACCGCCCTACGTCCGGGCACTAGCTGAACCTCACCTGTTTCTAGCGTTGCAGCGATATTTGCCCCGTCAAACGCCTTCATAGTATTTGACCCGTCAAAAGCAGTGATGCGGGACTTCCCGCCAAGGAATGCCTGGGAGTCGAGGCTGAGGGTTAGAGTGTCGATACTTGTGCTAAAGCCGTCCAAGTCTTCCAGGGACAGGCTCTCAAGACCCGTGAACACCATCTCTGTCGTGATGTCAGAATATGCCCACCGGCCAGAGGGCCAATGGTACAGAACAATACGGTCGCAGTTAGGGAAGGCCCCCGTAGCGTTGGTGGTGATGACCGTCCAGTAAATCAGAGAGTTCTTAGCGTCCACGGCCCCCGTTATCCGGTAGAAGAAATCAGCCGCACTAAGGTTGTCGAATAGCCACTTACTTACCTTCCCGTGGCTTATCGGGCGCGTAACACTGCCGTCAAAGACAAAGAACCCGTCATCCGACAGGAAGTACGTCAAGCGACCCCACGGCACTACCGACCCCGGCGCAATCGTGCCTCTGTTCTGCTCTACCCATGTAATCTGGAATATCTCAGGAGAGCCAATATATTCTATGCGGTGAATGGCATTCTGAGAGAAGATAACGCCATACTCGCCGCCGCCCACCACCCTCTGAATGCGGCCAATATCGCCCTCTAAGTCCTGAAAGTCAGACTGTGTGGCTGCTGATTGGTCGTAATCCAATTCGTCGTTGAGGGCAGACCACCGCAAGCGGTTGGGGTACTTCGTGCCACCCTCGTCCATGTTCCCCAAAACTATAAACTGATTAACTACACCGATATGGCGAGCCTTAGGCTTCAGTGTGGATGTCGCCAAGTCGGCAAACAGTGCCACCGAATTATCCAACGGGTAGACCTGAAGTGGGTTCTCAATGCTCGCCGCAACGCACTTATTGTTGAAGGCGACGAACTCAACGCTTTGATCCACCGATACCGTATATCCGCCCGACTTAGAAACGTCGGTGACACCTCCGTCGCGGACTATGTAAAGTTTAGTCGCGTCTGCAACGAAGGTCTGCGAGGCCCCCTCCACCGTATTGGTTACTGAGAAGGCACCTTGTGCGCGCCCCGTTAAGGCCGTCGATATAGCGGAGCCTAAGTTCGGTTGAGGCTTGTACGAGGTGAAGAACGGCTGGACCCCGCTGGCAATCGTTGACCCAGGATTAGCAAAGTCAGGGAGGTCCGGGGTGAACTCGCCAAAAGGAATCGTTACCATTATCTAACCCCTGAGATGGGGCGCGCACGGAGGGCCTGACTGCCCGTTCTGTCCGCCCTACTGCTCTTCTTCTTCGACTTCAAAGCCTCACGGTACAAGAGGCCGTACTTCTCTGCGAGCCTGTCGTTGTCCAAGAAGATCGCTGCCTCAAGCGTTCCGGCGTACAGATACAGATTGGGATTCGATGTCAGCAACGCTGACGGGTCGGTCGTCGCCAAGGCTATAAGGGAGTAAATCAGCGCCTTGCCTGTATACGTCGCATCAGGGGTCGGCCCGAAGACGAAGTTCTCACCCTCAATCGTGAAGGCAATGGGGCGGGACACTTGCGAGGACGCATATGTTGACCAGAACACATCCGGCGTTAGATAGGTCAGCAAAAGGGTAGGGGAAGTGTTCAAGTAGAACCGTCTGATCCCAACGTATCCTGTGGGCAGAGATGCGGTCTGGGCACTAATGGTCACATCAACTGCGGTTTCCATCTCCCGGACCATCAAGTCTTCACGCAACCGCGTCTCAGCAAGGTCGATAAACCCCTGAATCGTGGCAGAACTGATGTCGGAACGGTGCAAGTTGGCTTCAATCTCCGTCTGAAGCGTTGAGTAGTTGGTAATCGCTGCCATTAGACAGTCCCCTCAGTGGTCTTCAAATAGGCCCAATCAGGGTCATTCAGCTTGCCAAGCAGGTACTTCTCCTGCGCCTTTGAGTCCATCTGCATGAAGTCAATCCCGTCCATGCTATTCCACAGGGTAATAACATTCCAAGGAATGGACCCAATGTGGTGCATTGTTCCACCGTCACTCATGGTGGAGTCCTCACGCAACAGTTTGTTCCGCGCCAACACAGGCTCAATGTCCTGTTGAGAGTGGATAACAACAGTGTCGCCGTCCTGCTCAACAGAGGTGCGGATGACCCCGTTGTCGTTGACAAGCCTCATTACATCTCCAAGGGACAGATGTTAATGCGGCCAACGGCTGATACACGAAGATGACTGATTTCAGCAGCATCGCCGTAGCCACTGACATTCAAAACAATGCCGCCGCTCTCGGGCGTGACGATGATCCCCGTTCCGACCGCGACGACAGTGCCGCCTGCTGAGATGGGCAGAACCCAAGTGTCCTCTGATACCGTAATTAGGACTGTACGGGCTTGTGCGCCCGACGCATCGTCTGGAATTGCCGTGTCCACAGCAGAGGTAGTTGTTGCTACCCCGGTGCCGCCGCCGGGCTTTAGCGTAAGTGGACGCAGTGCTGACATCGAACTCATAGTTCCATCTCCTGTTTCAATCGTTGAACTTCACCGACATGCGGTGCATAGCGGAGAAGCCACTGATAAATTTCTCCACATTCTTCCTCGCACCGGCCAACCCTCGAAAGGTATCCAATGCGATCTAAGAGTAATTGAGGGTGCCCCGGCATGGCCGACTTGGAAATCTGCCACATACCCTCTGCAAGATCGTAGTTGATCTGAGCCGGAACCGTCGTCTGAAGGCGGACCAAGTATCGGAACATGATCTGCCGAGTTAAGAGGTCAGCAGGGAACCAGTTGTAGGCGTGGACGATTTCAACCAAGGCCCTCTGAGGGTCTATATCCACAATATTATCGGCACGCTCGTAGAACCAATTCCCCATAGCCATGAAGAAGGCTGTCACTAAGGCCGCTGCCGAGAAGGTCGCCCCTATGCTTTTAATTGCCCACTGTTTAGGGACATTCTCAGCATAGCGCGGAGTGAGCATGGCAAAGCCAAGGACCACCAAAGCACCCGTTCCAGGGTGCTGAAGCGGGGACTCAAAGAAGGCCAGGGCAGCAGCGATAACCAAGGCGGCTGTAGCAACGGGGGGTCGTTCGCCAAGGGAACGGACCTGCCATACAAAAAATCCTGCGAGAGCAAGGCCAATGGTCCCGAGTTCAGCCAAGACCTGAAGGTACTCGTTGTGAGCCGCAACAGCCCACATTTGGGCATTAAAGAACTGCTCTAAGCCGAACGGAGAGGCCGTCTCGTACCAAGGATAAAGGTAGTTGAAGCTGCCAAGGCCGTGACCCCATAGAGGGGCGTCAGTCCACATAACCAGGGTGTCAGTCCACATGTCCACCCGGAACCACAGAGAGTCCCCTGTGTAGTACGACAACACCCCCGCAACGCCCGCTAAGGCCCCTACAAGAGCGATTAGACGATTCCATCTCCACAGTCCCCACAGAAGGATAGCGCCAAGGGCTACCCACTCTAGAAGACTCTCGTTGAACCAAAGCAAATATGTCAGAACTAAGGCTGCAATCGGCCAATATATCCGCCGAACCAACAGGAACGGCAGGGCGACTAGCAGATATTCGGTAGTGAAATTTTCGTTCTGAAAAGACCCGTATAGCGCAACAAACAACATGCCAAGCGTGCCAAGCACACCTAGCGGGACCACCCAGTCAGGTACTTCTATCCGCCTCAGGCCAATGAACAGCAAGGCTAGTGTAGTAATCTTCAGGCCCCATACAGCACCCCACATAGGGTCCGGCGACCACAGAAGAGACACCCACGCCCAGGCCACAAAGGCCAAGGCAGAGAGATCGATACGATCAATTCTGATGGGGAGGAAGGCTAGGAAGCCTACGGAGACGAATAGCACCGCCCACTTCGCTATATCACCCGCAAAGAAGGGGACGTAGGCGATGGAAAGGAAGAGGGCCAGAGCAGCAAACGCCACCCTGGCCCTCAGGGTCACACCATGAATCTTACTACTCTACATCAATGCAGATGGTGATTTCAAGTCTCGCAGAAGTCTGAGACAAGCCATCCGTACCAATGGTGATAAGCGTGGACCGACCAATGGTGCCACCGGCATCATCAGCAAAGTCCAACAAGTCGATGACACCAGCCGCCGAACTTGAGTTGGCGATGGTGAGGTAGCCAATCACGCTGCCAGCGGCAGGAGTGCCGGTAGCAACAGAGAGTATGGAGTCCTTGGAGGTAATCGCACCACCAAGCACTGTCTCAACATAGGCAATAGCGCCCGTAACGGGGGATGCTAAATACCAAGATGACCCAGGAGCAGAGACATCCAAGATGGCTCCAGTCCCACACCAACGGTTTAACTTCATCAGCTTGTCGCCAATGTTCGCTTGCCCGTCCAACAACCAAACATCGTTATCTGCTTCAAAGTGCAGAATATCGACTTGAGTTGCCTCGTTGCGAATGACAAACGTGCCATCCATAAGCGATAGACGGGTGAATTGAGCCAGAGCAGAGGTGCCGACCGCAGCCAACACCAACACTCCAAGCCAAGTTGTTAAGGTCTTGAGAGGCGTTTTCATGTTCAGTCCTCCTTTCAGACCTATGCCGTGTTCAGATCAGCGATCAGACCGTTATGCTGTTCTGCGCGACTTTCCAAGGCGTATTCGACGATGATCTGCCGACGCTCTGAATCGCCATCCTTCGCAAGAGGAACCGAATGGAACGGGCGCAAGATAGCCATCGCCCAACGATCCTTCTCCAAAACCCACACATCACGGGCACGCTGGAAACGATTCGGAATGATTTTGAGCATTCCCCAATCGGACCAGTAAATGTCCACGACGGCGAACAAGGTCTTGTCTTTGACCTCATGGTCTTTGTTGGCCCCGCCCGTGAAGGACGAGAATGTACGCCGGTTGAATGCACCTGCCATGATGCAGTCAGGATCGCCGCCCTCGGTGTAGATGCTCTGCAAAACAGTCTGCAAGAGCGATTCCGTGAAGGCACGCTGTGTGCCGTCAGTGCGAGCGTCCGTACCGTCGCCGGTCGGAGAAGCACCTGAACCACCGCCGAAGCTGTCGTTGGTTGCGATCCAAGCACCAAGACCCGCAGATTTGCGAGCAGCAGTGCCGCTACCGGCCACGCGAGCCACGTTGGAGGTCATGTCGGTTTCAACGTCACGCTTCAGTTCAGCGGACTTCAGAGACATCTGATAGCCCATTTCACTGTCACGACCGGCAGAAACGACGGCCTCTTGTGTGCCTGTAACCCGAGGAACCTTGTTCGAGATTTGGCAGTAGTTCCCACGCCGAACCGAGGCAGTAGCTGCATCAGTCGTGGCGTCGTCACCTTCAAGAACCGCATTCGCGGCGGCTGCTTCAAGGGCTTGGGTCTGCCATTCGTGGAGGGTTCCACTGGCCTTAACGCGAGGAAGCATCGTGAAAAACGGTGTCTCCTCTGGGCTGACCAACGTAATGATCTCCGTCAAGTCCTCCCGGTTGCCTACCGCGAGGTAGGTCGTAAACGCATTTGTTGCGAGTGTCATGTCATCCTCATTATTTACTGCGACTGATGGATGCAGTGAACGCTGCCGCAGCATCGTCCAATGAACCCGTCTTACGCAATTGTGCCACCGTGGCAGACTTGGACACTTGATTCGCGCTCCGAGGTGTAGGCATCTTTCCAGGCTTAGAGAACTTGGGTATCCGTTTTGATACCTTCTTTGCCTCCGTCCCTTCGTGAATCCTATCGTACTCAGCCGCCTTCCATGCAACCTCAAACATCCGGTGATCCCGGAGTTGACCCATCTCTTCGTCATTGAACCCTGCTCTGTGCATGGCGTCATTGACATCCTTCTGGACCTCAAGGAACTTCGCTTTGCTCCCCCATGAGGGTTGCCGGTCCACCAACTTCACATACTCAGCAGCAACCCGTTGCTCTACTTGAGCGTCGGACTCTTGCTGCCCCATCTGTTGCATCTGGAGGATCGAACTTTGGTCGGCGGTAAACTTACGCGCCCTGGATTCCCACTGCTCTTTCTGAGCCATGTACCTTGAAGGGTCATACCTATCGAGATCGTTTTCGTTAAGCATGGCCTTGTCAGGAGGGGCACCAAGGAACCCATTGCGGAAATGTTGGAACATCTCCGATAGGGCGTTGACCTGTGCCTGCCGCTCATTTGAAAACGAATCACGCTCCTCCGAAAAGGACCGCTTTTCGTCAGCAAGTGCGCTGGTTTTCTGCTTGTAATCAGTCAAGCGCAGGTGGCCGTCGATAGCGTCTGACAGTTTGACTTGCACCGGCTTACCATTCTGAGTGACGTTGACGGTCAAGCTGGTCAAGTCGTCTTTCGACAAGTCCAACGTGGTCGCCAGTTCCTCAATGGTGCCGGGAAGTTCTGCACTTTCGCTTTCGGGTTCTGCTTCTACAACTTCTTCAGCAGGTTCGGCTTCGGTTGGCGCTTCCTCTGCGACTTCCTCGGTCGAGTCCAGCATTTCTAGTTCGGGTTCCGTTTCCGGGTGGCCCAAATCCGCGTTAGCGGATGGTTCGTCCTGAAGTTCCGGTTGGGTGGCTTCAGGGCCTTCGCCGATTAACTTGGCGAACATTACGCCAGCTTCTTCGTGTGAGACGGGTCCCTGTTCAGGGGTAGCCGCTACCTCATCAGTCATACTTTATTCTCCTGCGGGTTCCAAAGGATGGGTGGCCCGCTTAATGGACATTTCCAACTCAGCGTCCTTAACGCCCCGTGCGGTCTTCTCAATGAAAAGGCGCAAGCGACGGTAAAGCTGATTGGTTATCCAAACTGTGTGAGCGTCCTCCGGGGTCATATTGACCTGATCGAAGGACTTTTTGATTGCTACCTCGATTTTCTCGAAAGACTCAAGCAGCAACGGATTGGCAAGAAGTTCTTCAGCCTCACGGCCTCTGGTTCGCTTCTTTTGTAGGGAGTCCTCGTCCACTAGGCAGCGGACCCTTCACGCGGGGAAACACGATGCATACCTTTGGGCATGGGCGTCTCTCCGCCGACGTTCAAAGACTCGGTGGTTACGTCACTGGCGGTGTTTGAGCCAGACCGGCGCTTGTCGCTGCCAACCGGCTTGGAATTTTTGCCGCCACCTTTTCCATATTTTGCATACTTCGCCATATCTACTCTCCTTGCGACTCGATTACACCCAATGAACAGTAGCCGCAACTATTCATCGGCAAAAACAAACGCCATCAAGGCGAATGCTCCATTCTCTTCATTCCATGCAGAATCAACGATGGAGCCCATCCCAGTCTAGGGAGGAAGACTGCGGACTCAAAGTTCCAAGGACGAACTCCACCGACTCGTTAGCGCCGAAGCTAATGCCTTCGACTTCAACGCCGGTCAGTTTTCCGTCGTCGTCTCGCTCATGTTTACCGTAATGTTCTGTGGTGTGATCTCAGGGGAGTTATCAATAGTCTCCCTAACCTCATGGTGGACTTGGAACTCAGCGCGAGTAATATCAGCCTTCTGCTCTGCCTCAAATCGCTCAATGGCAATCTTGGCTTCAACTTCCCTCTCATCACGGATTATCTGAGCGTCCAACTCCCGGTTCTTTCGAGCGTTCTCTTCCTGAGACTCACGCTCCTTGCGGGCTTGGTCTGCCTGAGCAATCTCCCGTTTCAAGGCTAGATCAGCCGCAGCGGCCTCTGTCTTCTGCTGTTGCTCGATCTGTGCAGACTGCTGCTTCATCTGCATCTCAGCCTGCGTCTGTTGTTGTTTGGCCTGCATCTCGGCCTGGGCCATCTGCATCTTGCCCTGAGCCTCAATCGCCCTCGGGTCTTCCTTCGGCGGGGGTTGCTGCGAACCCTCTTCAGTATCAGGGTCGGCAAAGTAACGCTCGACGGTCTTGCCGCCAGTCTCAACCATGTCCTTCAAGGCAGAGTAAACATGCTTTGGGTGGACCATGCCGCCAAAACCGCCCTGCATTTGAAGAATCTGCTGCTGAATCTGCATCGTCTGTTGGGCAAAGACCGCTTTCTCCTGCTTCGCGCCAGTTCCTAGACCAACATGGATTTCCATGTCCATCCGGCGCTTGAAGCCGCTTGGCTCAATATCAATCCACTTCCCTCTCAGGCGGACAGTCTCAGCCTTCCCCACTTCGGAATGGCGGCGAACCGTGTCGTGCATCTGAGAGAATAACTTCTTCACGCCCTCTGCAAAGAGGCGAGCAACGAGTTCAATCCGCTGTTCCGCAGCGTTCTGAATAGCCGCAATGCCTGTCGCCGTCTTGTTCAACGAATTAGCGTCAAGACCCTGATTGTAACGGGTCACGCCCGAACGATTCTCTTTCTCCCCATCAAGAAGTTCGATGAAGGCAAAGAGGTCAGGCATAATGCCCTGAACCGGAATCTCGCGGACCATTCCAGGGTTTGCAGTCCTAACCAAACTCCCCGGACCCCGATTTAGGAGGTCGGCAATGGTGTCGTCGCCAATCGCGGCTTCGGGCACCTCAATCATCTGATTGTTGGTCAGATAGAGATTATTCAAGGCTCCCCGGAGAAGAATCGACTTGATGATCTGAAGGTCTTCCATGATGTCTGCCATGGAAAACCCGAAGAACTTGTGCGTTTGGGGAATCGGAGAGATGTCTACAATCGGAACAGGGCCGTCCCATTCCTCATTATCCAAGATGGTGTCTGCGTAATTCCCGCCGACGATAATCCGGCGACGTTCCGCGATGCCATCGTTGTCCCAGTCAACCTTAAAGTAGCATTTGGTTATCCATACTTCCCTTGAGGTTTCGTCACCCTCTTGGCCACGCCCATAAGTGGAGTCCTCGTCTTGGTCAAACCGCGCTGTGCGCTCCTCGTTCAGCTCTTGATAGGAATATGTCGGGAGGCCGCGAACCAAGTCTGCGTCGTAACCCTCTGCGATTAACTCAGAAACCGTCTTGCGCTCACGAATTGCTACTAAGTTTGCATCTTCAATGTCAACTGCGCGCTCAGAAATCAGAAATTGGTCGGGAGGAAATACCTTCCACACCATCTTGCCCTCGTTGTATGTGTGAGCAACGGTGATGTCGTGGAGCTTTACCTCTTCACCTTCTGGAACCCCATCCATCAGGAGAGGCTCCTTGCGAGTGGTCTTCTCACGAAGCTCAAGGTCATCGTCTGCCTTGATCTGCATAAGAGCGACTTCAAGCATCTCGTCGGTAAGGCCCTCCATATGCTCCTTCTCAACGCGAGGAGTCTCGTCCCACCAATAAGTCGCAATTCCGTTCTTCAAGAGCAAAGCGTCCTTGAACCATGTGTACATGTTCTTGAAGCCTTCGTTCTGCTTCATAATCACATGGTCCATGTAGTCGGACTCTTGCTCCGCAGCGTCTACATCCTCCGGCCCTACAGGGCTGAAAGTGACGGTCTTGTCCCCGCCAGTGAACATCTTCATCAACGCGGGCATCATCCACTCAACCGTCTCAAAAACATCCCTTGAGACGACAGAGGACCACCCATCAGGGCCTTGGTTCAGTTCCCCGACGTTAGGATTGCCCTTGTACAAGTCGATGGCCTTGGAACGCTGTGTGGTGATCGTACCGCCAACGTGACCAATGGCCCGGTAAATCTCCGAATGAAGCAGACCCCTTAGGGCGTCTTCGTCAATCTTTGGGTCTTTGTTATTCGGAGTGTATTTGCCCATTATCCGCCCCTAGTAAGCCTTTCCGCCTCAGAATAGGCAGATTCTTTGTCGAGGTCCCTCAAGTCAGGCATGTACGAGCCATCCTTGGTCACACCCCACTTCCCGAAGCCTCGGTGCTTCGGTCGGTATTCGATGTTTGGGTTTCCGCGAGGGGCCTTGGCCTCATACGGAGCGCCTTGACCCTCAACCATCACCGTGTCCCCAGGAACAACCATTCCCTCGAAAGGAACGTGAGGATCAGGAGTCCCTCCATGAGGGAGGGGGATGTAGTTGCCCGGACTCTCCAAGGAACTGACACGCGCTTCAATGTCTTCAATCCGTTTAGTCATGGCGAGCTGCGCTTGCAGACTCATTCCCATTACATTTCGGCCTTCGCGTTGCCCGAAGCCTTTTTGACCTTCACGGGCTTCGGTGCATGATAGCTGTCGATGGCACGCTGAATGTCGGGGGTGATCTCGACCATGTTGATTTCAGAGGCACTTGCCATGCCTTGAATCGCGGCTTGGACATCGCCCACCGTGCGGTAGACTTTTGGTTCGCCCTGTTCCTCTTCAGTCATTTCTTTCTCCTGTAGGCTTTGAGGATTTTCCTCCTCGGTTGACCCAATGCGGGCCGGGTATACGAAGTCTTTATCTTAGGCAGATTAATCTGCCTTCGGTACTTATTGCTCAACGCCAAGCCTGCATGGGACGCATATTCTGTAGAGCAGCAGCAATCGCCTCATCCTCAGGAGAAGGGGCCGTCTGTATCTTGGGGTACTGAAATTCCCCCGGACGGCCATACCTGTGAGGCCCGCCATGCGGTGAGGTTTGCGCCCGCGTTACCCCCCCGGGGCTGGTTGGGGTGGCTTGGCTTGGACGACCGCCGCGAAACTCGTTGATACGGGTATTCCCTTCAATTGGTCCACCATAACGCCTCCAACGCCCACCCGACATAAGGCTCCCCGGACCACGAGAGAACATCTTCTTCACCTGCTCAATCAAACCATCAATCTGAGCACGCTCAGTCTCCAAGGAACGTAATTGCTGCACAGCACGCGCACTCGCGTCCGACCTGCGTTTCTCAGCACTCTCAGGCTGACGGGCATTCCGCCTCTGCACGAACATGTTCGCCATATCAAAACTCCAAATTAAACAATGTTGATCGGCTTGTATGGGAGGGGGCCTGAGCCGCTCGATTTGCCGCCCTTGCCGAAGACAGCGCCCATCCTCATTGCATCGCAATTATGGACGATTGCACCGTTTGCTAGAGAGAAGTCTCCAACGTCAGGAACGGTCAGGCACCAGACGTTAGCTTTTTCTTGAATCGGCCCGACGCTTTCGATAGTGAGCGGACTTGCATGTGTCCGAGCAGTATTTTTGCGCGTTGCCTTTGCGAACAAGCGCCATAATCTCTGTGCCGCAGTGGAGGCATGGCTTCGGCTCCCGCTTCCACTTCGTCCAACCTTTTGAGCGTTCGGCGTGCCGTTTATGCCAGAGTCGCCCTTGTTCAGAGCGGTGCCATTCAGCAGCCTTCTTTCGAGCCTCTTCCGAAAACCCTCGATGCCCATTCTCGGCCTCCACCTTGTGCCAAGTTCGGGAGAGGTGGTCTGAGGCGGGAAGGCACTCAAGGTTTGAGAGAAGGTTGTTGTTGGTGTCACTATCTCTGTGATGGATATGGCAACCACCCGGAATAACCCCGAAAGCCGCCGCCCAAGCCGCTCTGTGAAGAGTCTTGCCTCCACGCGAATAATACTTGCTGCTTGGGTATACTCGGTATAACCCCCCATCAAAATACTGCGTGAGTGGGTCAAGGACGACTGAATCAATGTACCCCTCGTTAGGGATTCGGCGGATTTCCACCCGTTTTCCGTCTGAAATAAATGATCCGGCGTGCATCTCACCGTGTTCCCCTCGCTGAACACCACCTCCACAAGTGGGGCATTCAACCGAGTTACTCTTGGATTTTGGTACGCTTTCCAACCACACGACGTTAAGACCTCTCCTGTTTCAGGGAGGTCCATTATCTGATGCGTTCCGTGACGCGTCAACACTTCCGTTTCACCGACAAAGCAAGCGTGGGAGGTCCAATCGTGATGGGGCCTGTCCTTGAACATTGCGTTCCTCGCGTCCCATTCCTTGCAATATTGGCGCAGCGCCTCTAATCCGTGGTCCGTCGCATCTCTGTCGAACCAACACCTGCCCAAGACATTCCGAACAGCTTCAATGCCGTCCTCAACCGAAATCTTAGGGGCAACCTTGAAATTGATGCCCAAGTTCCTTGCAACGTCAATTCTCGCCTTGCCCGTTCCCAATTCTCGCGCCCTGATGTCGTGCGGGGCAATGTGAGCCGAGTAATTATATTTCTTCTCAGACGCTCTTTTTGAAAGAACCGAGGCGTAGTGGGCTAATCCCTCACCAGAAGTCTCATAATAGTCGATGAGGTGTATCTCACGGCCAACATACTGAACAAACCAAATCGCGGTAGAATCCCCAATCCCAATGTCCCACCATGTCTCCACAGGATGCTCAGGGTCATGAGGAACCCCACAAACCCGTCCGTCTTCGAGCGCCTCAGCCATCTGCGGACCATAATATGCCCCATGTAGCGCGGCATCGAAGGAGCAGAAGTACTCCTGCGCGATTAAGTCAGGAGACATCCCCTCTAGGCGCTCCTTCTCGATTTCTTCAGGGGAAAGCATCCCTGTGTCATCAACAGTCAGAACCTCAGAAAACCAATCAGGATTCCGGTTCGCCACCTTCATCAAATCATACCCGTGGTTTCTGCCACGCGGCGTGTAAATGAAGACCGCCCAACCCCCGTTCTCCTTCAAGATAGGGCGAATAAATTCCCATGCTTGAGGATCAGTAAGTGACCATTCCGAAAAGACTACTCCGACAGGATTAGAGCCAACCAAACTATCGTAATTGTCAGAGCCAGTAACTTGCCAAATTGATCCATTATGGAATTCAATCTTCATGTCGTCGTTGCGAATGCCCTTGATCGTCGCAGGCTCAAAGGTATCCAACTTCTTCGTGCCGTCCTTGTAAATCCCCTCCCAAATGACCTTCCTACCCTGCTGTAAGGTAGGTAGCATATGCCAATACGTCCCAACACGGTCAAAAAGGGCCTCGTGGGTCCAATTCATTACCGTCATGTCCTTGCCTGCTCGACGGTGCCAAACCCCTAAAGCACGCTTCCCGCCATTCGCTAAATAAGCGTAAAGCGGGATTTGATAGGGCCGGGGCTTCCAACTCGGCTTCAGTGTTAATTCTGTCATCTTAGCAGCATCTAATAAAGCCGGTCAGTGGACACAATAAAACTTCAACCAGCCAGATACTCAAAGTTACCTGACGCTGACGAACCGAAGTGTCAGCACCGTACCGGGTAAAAGGAACGACCGGGGGAAGAACCTCGTCGGCTACCACTAACTTCTCACGCTTGCTCTTCCTACGCATCAACCCAAAATCATCCTCTCGCTTAAAACGCTTGCGTCGGTAGGAGTGTCCCCCATTCCGCCACACATCTCAGACCCATCGGCCATTAGGAGCATCCGCTGTCCACCCGACGCAAACTGAATTTCCTTTGCCTTAGTTGCCTCCGGTAATGTCTCTCACTTCACTCGCTGCCCCAAAAGTGCCCCGGTTCATTCGCTGACGAACCAAAGCCTTATAGTCAAACTCGGTAAAAGCAACATGGCGTAAGACCGGCGTAAGGGCCTTATCCGCCTTGTTTAGCCGCTGCTTTCTCAACCTCTTTCTGCTCTTCTTTCTCTTTTTTCCCATCAACCAAAATTCATCCTCAAACCTTCAAACTCTTCCGAAATCCAGCTTCAATATAATCCGGGTCAGCACCAGCAAGACTACAAACTAACCTGAAATCCCTGCTCCCTATCCAACCCTTAGCAATCCGCGTATCACGCTGCCCAATAAACGGTCGCCGCTTGTCTCCTTCAAAACCTAAACCGTCACGAAAAGCCTGATAAAGAACAGCACACCATAATTGACGCTCCGCATCACCACGAGGCGAATATCTCAAAACCTGAACCCTGAAAAATTATA
>TARA_R110000824_G_scaffold23246_13_pt1 | contig 16889 bp, 27 predicted proteins | sample TARA_R110000824 | Tara Oceans TARA_R110000824 (sample SAMEA4397747) | marine metagenome | biome: Polar Biome; feature: [MES] marine water layer (ENVO:01000295) within the mesopelagic zone...; material: water (ENVO:00002006), including particulate matter (ENVO:01000060) such...
CTTGACTGGGCGGACAATGGCTGGGCCGGAGGGTCAACCGACGGCGGCGGCGATGTCCGTCACGAGACACACGACACTGACAACCGATACACGACAGAGGCCACATGCAAGACGCATTGCGTTACATCCCGTTCGTTCGTTCGTTCGTCCTGAATGCCCTAGACGAGGGTTGGGCAACGACGACCCTTATCGACCAGTTGATTCTCTGGGCAGAGGGTATCCGGGACCACCGACTTCACGACGATACCCTGGCTTTCCTGTCCGGTATCGACGACCCTGCATCGGCAGGGACTCTGATTCTCCGTCTCCTCCCCTCCGATGGTGTCGAGGATGCCGAGCCGGCAGATGCCACGACGTTCTTCACCCCGAAGACTGTCGCTGACCACCACGAGATGAACGTCGAATGGTGGAAGAACAACGACCCGATGTGTAACGTATCCACCGCTTGCAGGAGCTAGACAACATGCCTACATTCTTTGTCAACGATGACGCTGTTACCCCCGGTTGGGTATGCCCTACGGCTTCACTGGGTAAAGCCTGGGTCCAAGCCGACTACCACCGAGAAGCATTTGCCAGGGCTTTGGGATGGCTCGATATCCCCTCCTTCAGTCTGAATCTCTCCGAACGGACAAAAGCGGTCTTCGATGATGTCGATGCCATCGGGGTAATCGCCATCAACGCTCAAGCGGCCCACAATGCCGCTTCCTACAGCGACGAGCAATCTGCACTGTACCGGAACATCACCTTCGCCCACATCGACGCCGCATCCCCTAGGGTTCAGGTCATTTTCCGGAAGGTTATCGTTGACCTGATGGCTCTCGTTCCGACCATCGAACCATGCCCCGACTTCGATGCTCTCAAGGCTACCGTCCGAGCCAACGTCATCCCCAACGACATCGACGAACCCTACGACGAAGACATGAGTATCTTCTTGCCGAACATCAACAACCAGAACAGGAGCTAGACAATGCTGACATACAACGAATGGCACGAACTCAACTTCTGCGCCGAAGAACAGTGGGACGACCACGAGGCGATGTTGACCTACATCGAGTACGTCCAAGGCATCATCACTAGAAACCGTCAAGACAACCAGAACAGGAGCTAGACACATGAAAACGCGTTTTAAAACGAGTAGGTACAGCATGAAGTCCATTCGGAGAGGAGACTACGGCAGCCCATGGACCATCTCGAATGGATATCCGTTGGTGAGGGACATGCTCTCCAACATGCGGAGAGTGAGGACTTCTGCTGAACGAAGCCATGCCATTGAGCAGGTCCGATATGCGGAAGCAACGAAGTCCATCACCTCCCAACACGCCGTGGAGATTACGGAGGTCATCGACAAGGCGTGGGACGCTGCTGCTCTGCTGAGAGCAGCGGACGCCAGGATGACCAGTGCCCATCAACCCGCCAATAACCAGGACAGGAGCTAGACAATGACGACGCCCCTTATCAACCCCGCCTCAATACGTATCTCCTTCCTGTCCGAGGAAGGAAGTCTCACCGAGGTATCTGGTCCGACCCTCGGTGCCGTGGCCATCGCCATCAGCGCTGAACTACAGCGCCGAGACCGTAACTATAGGGAACCGGTTATCGTCATGGAGTCGGGCCGGATACCTTGCGACGCCGAGCGCATACATCGAGAGCGGATCGGAATGCTCAAAGCGTTCCAGGAGATGCGAGAGGAAGCAGAGAAGCCGGCACCGGGAACGGAAGTCCGTACCATCGGGCTGCTGGAGTACCAAGCCATGCGAGAGGACCAGAACGACGACGACGACGACGAGCCGTCGCCGGACGAATGCGACCAGTGTTCGTCGACCGAAGTGAGCCCAGGGTATACCTCCATGGGGATGCTCTGTTACGATTGCCGAGACGCCTACCGTGGCGACTACACAGAAGTAGAGTAGGAGTAGACATGAACACCGATACCGACAACAAGACCGATAACACCGACAGCGGAGCCCCAATGCCTTACGTCATCACGCCGAACAAGTACCCTGAGTCCTCGACCTGGGAACAGACCGACACCGAGCCGGAACCGGGACAGATTGCGATGCCATTCGTGGCGTTCGTCCTGGAAACCTCGACCGACATTCACCGGGCTTGTACCTCAAAGACAAAGTGGAACGAGACCATCGAGAACCTCGATGACTACGACGGCTGGGAAGCCGGTGTCATCGGTGACCTCCCCGACAGCTGGCTGGACCCGGAGACTGTCCCGGAGACTGCCCCGGAGACTGTGCCAGTGCCCATCCCGACGACAGGGAAGGTCCTTAGCAACGACGCCATGGCCCGACGGACTTCCGGCGGTGGCTGGGATGGCGGCTACAACGTCCATCCCGACGACGAAGAAGGGTCCCAAGAACATGCAAACATCCTGACATCAATGGGCTTGGAGCCTGCCAAGACCTGGGTTCCCATGGGACAGACGCTCTTGTCTGTCGGGCTGGATGCCTTCCATGCCAAGCGACAGTCCGTCGAAGACCTGCCCCGTCTCGGTGACTGCCGGGACCACATCAACGGCATCATCCGGGCAGAGGAGAGAGAGGACAACAACCTGGTCCTCGCTGACCTGGACCTGGTAGCTGACTCCGGCCGTCTCGTCCTTCACCGTCGGGGCTCCCACAAGGAGGGTATCCTCCTAGAGCCTGCGGCGTTTAACAGTCTCCGGAAGGAAGCCGGGATGCCGAACCTGTCCTTCTGCGAGGGACAAGACGCCGAGACCCTGGCTTCCATCTGGGCTCACCTCGTCCGACAAGGACACCTCAGCTCGACGGCGCTCTCCTTCCGAACACGGAAGAATGACGAGGGACTGCCTACCCTCTGGGCTGTGACTCCGACGACCTATGCTACGTTCGACAGTAACTTGGTCATGGATTCCCTGGTCAGGGCTTACGGCGCTGACGTTGGTGCCGCTGTGACCTACGATGGCCACGGTGTATCCTGGGAAATCCGGGACTACAACGATGTCCCGCCAGTTGTCGGCGAGGTCTATGGGGTCTTCCTGAAGGGTTCAACCAAGGACGGTGCGACCTACGGTGGTATCAACATCGGTGGTGGGTTGGAGCAGGCAATCTGCTGGAACCTTACGACCTTCAGTCATGAGCTTCCCGTCGTCCAGACTCGCCATCGGGGTACGTTGGATGACATTGCCATGCGGCTCGAAGAACGTCTCGTCGCTGTGGACTGTCGCCACCTGTTCGACCGGTTCAGGGTCTCGGTTGAGAAGGCCGAGAAAGCTGACGCCGTTAACTTCCTGAACATCGACGCCAGCCGTACCGACAAGAAGGATAACCCTTCGCTGATTGCTCGTCGTCTGGCGATGGGAGTAACGGGGCACGCTGTACTGACGGCCCTGTTAAACCACAACCACAAGACGCTGGGACGGCCAGCCCAGGTCATGGATGACCTGGAAGCATGTGCCGAATCAGAGAGCGTCGACCTCGACTGTGCTCTGACCCTGTTCGAGCTGAACCGGGTCCTGAACCGGACTCACGAGAGAGAGCGGATTCCGGCACACCGTGTCGCAGCGTTCGAGAACACGGCTGGCAAGGTCCTTTCCCTGGCCAACCTGTAGCATCAAGCCCAGGGTACTGGTGGGGATTGCCTCACTCTCTCTGCCCTGTACCCTGGGCTTCCCCTCCGGGGCTTTGACTAACAGGACGGTAAGCCGTTCTGGTAGCCAGCATCCCGCTGGAACACACGACGACGATAACGACGGAGGAAGCTGATGTATTGGACAAAAGCGATGTGCCGCAGACTGGTCATGACTTTCCGAGCGAAGGGCAAGCCGTTTACCTTCCAGGAGATGTACGAGAAGGGACCGGGAGACCTGGACCTTTACGCTGTCGTCAGCGACTGTGTAAAGAAGGGGCTCATTAACGGACCAGACCCACTAGACCCCTGCATCGAAGGGGACCACGGAGACTGGACCTACAACGGCAAGGAGGTTGAGGCATTCTTCCTGGCATGGACGACCGCCCCAGTGGACTACGACTACTGGTACGTCGAGCGTACCGGAGAGGTCAAGCACCAAGACGGGACCAACTGGTTCCAGGTCAAGGTCACCGACCAGCAACGATGGGACAACTACCAAGTCTACCGGTACGACAGCGGGCACCACTGTACCCACACCGAGGCCGAGCAGGCACTGAAAGCCGGCGTTGAACCTGCCGATGACAAACAATGACACGACAGCGACCGGCCACCGTGCAAGGATGGTGGCTGGTCGGCCGACGACCGACGACACACGACACCGAGCCACCGAGGACACATGCAAGCACCACGCTACCATCTCACCGAGCGTTCCAGTAACAAGAAGACCGGACCCATCGCGGTCACTACATCGGGTCGGGATACCTGCGCTAAGACCTGTCCCTTCCTGGACAACTGCTACCCGAACGCCGGGAAGCTCCGCATCCACTGGGACAAAGTATCCAGGGGAGAACGAGGGCTCCTATTCTCTGGCTTCCTTACGGCCCTGAAGCGGCTAGCACCGAGGTCCCGTGTTCGGGGCCAGCAAGCTGGAGGGATGCCGGGTAACGGTGTCCGTCTGAACGAGGACCAGTGTGTTCAGTATGTTCAGGCTGCTACCAGCCACGGCAAGGAGTACTTCACGTACTGCCACTACCCTGTAGAAGCAGGGCCAGGGGTAACCGAGGAGGATGCAGCACACAATCGCCAAGTGCTACTCCAACTTAATGCAATGACGAGAGTAGGTGTCAACGTGTCCTGTGAGACCAAGCCCCAGGTCGACAGGGTCATAGCGATGGGGCTCCCGGCAGTTATCGTACTGCCAAGCAAGACGGGGAAGCCCACACCGACACCGAACGGCACTCCCATCGTGGAGTGCCCTGCCGCCAAGACGGCACGGCTGGCCAAGGCAGGCCGTATCTCCCCTGCACTGGTCGTAACTTGCGCTAACTGTGGAGGAGCTAAAGGAGCCCTCTGTATGAGGTCCGACCGTAACTACGTCGTGGCCTTCATTGCCCATGCCTGGACAAGAAAGATTGACGCTATTCTCGAAGCACTAGGAGCACACTGATGCCTACTGACACCGCACAGCTGGACCATACCGACCTCGTATTTCGCCGACTGAAGAGCATGGACCGGAAGATCCGTCTGTTGTTCTTCGGAGACAACCGACCGCACTACGACGGGGAGGGCAAGGACATCCTCTGTGACTACGTTGTAGTCACCGAGCCAGACGAACGAGGGGAGTGGGTCATTTGGGACGGCTGTATCCGTGGTCCGTTGGACGACCTCCGTGCAACGACGTTCCATGGGCACTACTCCCGAGACCCCTGGGAGACCAAGACCGACATCCCGGACAGTGCTCTCGACGAAGCAGGACGACGACTGGCCCGTATACGACGAGACTCTCGCATCTGGCTCGCTCGCAGTTCCGAGGTGTCCTGATGGACTGCCAAGGCGGTACGTTCACTAGCCCTCCTTGTGGGCTGGATGACTGCAAGACCTGTGGTATCGGGGAGTATGCCCTTCGCCGTAAAGCAGAGGTAGATGCAGCGGCTCGTCTCCTCTTCGAGGATGAACTTCAGAACGGTATTAACGCTGTCGAAAGACTCGTCGGTGCCAAGCAGGGTACGGTCCTATTCGAGATAGCAGTAGGGCTGTTCCGTAAAGTCGACCAGGAAGCACAGGCTTTCCACGGAGATAACTGGGCGGGGTCCTACACCAAGGAGCCCCGAGCCAAGTTCGATAACGACACCTTCGACACCATCCCCTTCTAGGAGACCAGCATGGGAGAGACACTGACACTGACACTAGAGACAGCAGACGAAGACGGAGACTTCACCGCTACGGTGACCATCGACCTCCATCACCGGGGCTCGTACAACGAGCCAGTCCCTGGCGGGTACATCTCGCCGGAGTTCGACGTAACCCTCGTGAAGTTTAACGACCATACCATCGACGAGATTCCAGAACTAGACGCATTCAAGCGTGAATATAACCTTGAGCTATTCGACCTAATCGACACAGCCCTTGACACTGACGCAGGAGAAGACCGATGACTGACTACTGGTTCGGACTACACGCACCGACTGAAGCCCCGGCAGCATGGGGTGCCAGGGCCATTGAGGACCGTGAGGGGTTCTCCCTACTGCACGACAGGCAGAGCCTGGCTGGAGACAAGGGAATCCTGAAGACACTCACGACCAAGCTGAATGCTGGCATCATCCGAGACGCCATCAACAAGTGGAAGGGGATCCAAGACGAGACGTGCTGGACTCGGTACACCGGACAGGGTGAGCATGTCCTGTACGAAGACGACGAGATTGTGATGAAGGGGAACACGAACGGGAGCTGTGGCTACGTGTATATCGTGGCCTACCTAAAGAACAACACTGACAACGACAACGAGACTGGAGAGAACCGATGAGTAATATCAAAGCCCGACTGAGTGACATGCAGGACCTGGCAGACAAGCTGGCAGATATCTCCTCCCAACTGGAGGATGGTACTTCCCTCCTCGGAGAATGGAAGGAGCTGGCCGACGAGTATGAGCCCGATGACATCACTTGCAAGCTGGATGCACTGGAGGAGTGGGAGTGCCTTGAGACTACCCACGGCGATGTGGACGACATCGAGACAAAACTCACTGAGCTGGTCGACTGGGTAGGTCGGGTCGAGGACAGCTACGGTGACGTGGGAACAGTCGTCGACAAGCTCGACAGCATCGAACAGTGGGAAGACATCGAGCGTAACCACGGTGACGCCGACGATGTGGAACGCAAGCTCGGGGAGGCTGAGTCTCTCTACGTATCGTATGGGGACGCCGACTACATCGGGGAGACCCTCGACCGCTGGGCTCAGCTTGAGACGGACTTCGGTACGGTCGACGACATCCGTAGCATCCTGAAGCATCCTGAAGGAGCACGGCACCGAGACTATGAGGAGCTGAAGACCCTCCTGGCGGAGACCCACGACAAGGTCGAGGAGCTGGAGGCAGCAGGCACCAGTCTCGGCGAGGACTTCGACGAGATGCACAAGCTGTACTGCAAGGCTCTCGGGGAGCTGGAAGTACTGAAGAACCGGAGCAGGTGGCAGACCTTCCTGTCCCTCTTCACTGGGGGGAACTGATGGACACGGTCAAAGGCTACAACACGGACAACGACAGGACGCTGAAGCTCGGGGAGACCGACGAGTTCCTCGACGCCAAGGTACATGTCAACCTGACTGCACCTGAGTACGACGGTCAACCCGCTGTCGTCATCGACGACGTAACGACGGTGTGGCTTATCGGTGTCGAGTACACCCAACGTCCCGACGAAGTTGGGCCGACGTGGCTCATCTTGGTGGAGTTGCTCGACGACCGGGACCTACGGGACTTCCTACAGGAGCACCGCGCTCTCATCGTCGCTGCCTTCAACGAGCAGCGATGACTGACCGGGCACTACGCTCCTTCGTTACCGAGGGATTCCTTACGCCTTACCAGGAGGATGTCTTAGTCGACAACCGACGAGACATCTTCCTGCACTGGGCGTGTGGTTCGGGTAAGACCCTGGCCGCCTTAGCCTGGATAACTAAGGGGTCACCTAACGAACGAGTGGTCATCGTTACTCGTGCTCCGACTAAAGCCCAGTGGGCTAGAGAGGCACAGAAGTACACGACACTGAGACCACAGGCCCTCCACGGACAGACACCCTACAAGCCCTCGGCTGACGTGGTGGTGCTGTCCTGGGCCGTCGTCAGGGACTGGGCAGGCTACCTCATCCACTGGGCTAGAGGGCGTCCCCTTGCCGTGGTGTGGGATGAACTCCACAAGGGCAAGGCGTGGAAGAGGAAGCAACGTCTCATCGACAGACGGGGTAGCCCCTTCTACGAGTGGCTCGACAATCGAGCAGCGGCCTGTGCCCAGCTAAGTGCCGCTGCAACACGGCGCCTCGGGCTAACTGCGACCCCGGTTAGGGACAGACGTGCTGACCTATGGGCACAGCTAGACCTCATTGAGCCCGGTAAGTGGGGTACGAACTGGGAGTTCATCCATGAGTACTGCGATGCTGTGGCTGGTAGGTACGGAGGCATCGACGCTAGCGGAGAGAGCAACACCGACGACCTGAAGCACAGGCTGCGGTTAGTGATGTCCGTAGTTACGAAGGAGGAAGCGGGCCGACACTTACCTCCGCTCTGTCGTAGCCTCATCTACCTGTCGAAGGAAGACCAGAGCAGGCCGGCTGGGTTTAAGCAGGAGATGAAGAAGGCAGCTACGAAGGGGGCTAACGCTCTGTTCGAGATGCAGCTACTCGAAGCGGCCAGCCGTAAGCGAACCTGGATTGCAGACACGGTCAAAGACGCTTGCATCGAGGACGACCAGAAGGTCGTGGTACTGACGGGGAGGAGGCAGGACTGCGAAGCCCTGGCGAAGCTCATCGGTACTCGACTGGGGAAGGCAGACATCCCGATGTGGTGGGGCCACGGTGGTATCTCGGTGAAGGAACGAGACATCATGGTGCAGGCTTATGCCAATACAGACACGGCTTGTGCTTTCGTAGGAACGACCGACGCTTTCGGTGAAGCGGTCGACGGGTTTCAGAACACAGACATCGCAATCTTCGGGCTGCTCCCCTGGACACCAGGTATGGTTACCCAGGCGGAAGGCCGCTTCTCGCGACATGGTTCGCAGAGGTCGGTCCACATCATGTATACTGTCGCAGAGGGGACAGTGGACGAACATGTAGCAGACACGTTACTAGAGAAGCTGGAGCAGGTTGTCAACACCATTGATGACCCAACTGCCGCAGGTATCGCAGGTACTCTCGGGAGTGTCGAGAACGAGGATGAAATCGTACAGAGTGTGTTTACTCTGTTTGGAGGTAGCGATGAGTGAGAAGCTGTTGACAGTCAAGGAGGTAGCTGAGTGGTTGGGCCTGTCCATCCATGCTGTCTACCGCCGTGTGCAAAACAATCAGATTCCCCACATCCGCATCGGACCACGAACGGTGCGGTTCAACAGAGCCAAGGTGCAAGCCTGGCTTAACGACCTGGAGACGTAAGAAGCATGAACGACAAACTACGCATGACACCCTTCATGAAAGCAATCTACCACGCCATCAAGCACCACAGACCAGAGGACGACATCGAGCTACTGACGGAGATGTTCTCCTGCTTCGCCGCGACTGCCGCTATGTCGAGCGAAGTCAGGGAGAACCCAGAGGTAGCCACCGCCATCGTAGACTCAGCACTCACTGCCGCCATCATCGCCTACGAGTCGGTGATGGTCATGGACAGTGATGCACCCCCTCACGCCGTCCTTCACTGGATAAACACAGAAGTAGGTGACACATGAACAGGACAGAGCAAGCAGAGATGGCAGAGAATGCCTACCTGGAACTGAAGCAGGAGGTAGCAAAGGCATCCCACTGGGGCATGGACTCCGACCGTGTCAGGACCATCGTGATGGGACACTTCGGACTCAAGAGACTACGCCGGAAGCGGATTGATCCCATCCTTCAGCGAGGAGTGGACGAGGGAATCTGGGACTGGCACGCAGACTCGAAGCTAACTCCCTTCAGGATTAGCCCCAAGGAGGACGAGCGAGCAGTGACCTGCTCCGAGGAACTGGAGGAGTACGAGGCACTGCTGGCATCGAACGCCCATCCCAATGCACTGGACAACTGGAGGCGTAACCACCCCATACCAGAGGAGGAGAAGGAGAAGGACGAGGGACCGGAGGTCGACCCGGAGACCGACGAGCCTGCAAGCTGTCCCTGTGGTGAGCCCGTTGAGGAGGTCGGTGCTTCCTGTTCGACGGAGTGTCAGACCGAGCACGATGCCTACCTCGCGAGACTTGCGGAGGAGGTGGAAGCACCAGAGCGAGAGCTGATTGACCCTGGCCCTAGTCGCAAGGGCTGGCACCGACTCCAGACGGCGCTCCAATGTCCGAGGAAGTACGCCCTGTATACTGCTTCCAAGACAGAGTCACGGGTCACATCGAGTGCGCCTCTCATCCGAGGGACGTTACTTCACACGGCGTTAGCTCACCACTACGCACTGAAGAAGGACCCCACCGCAAACCTGTACTCACCTGTCGATGCCATCACAGCACAGGTCAACAAGCAACCCAACCCCGAGGAGTGGGCAGAGCACGCTACCCTCGTGGCCCAGACATACCTTCAGTACGAACTAAGGTGGACCGCCGAGCAGTGGGAAGTGGTTGAGGTTGAGCGGGAGCTAGCCGCCACCATCGAAGACAAGGAGCGGCGCGAGGCTTATCTCTACACACAGAGAGCCGACCTCATCGTCCGTCACCCGGCGACAGGTTTACTCTACATCGTCGACCACAAGACCACCTCGCGCCTCACAGCAAAGACGCTACGTCGATACACCCTGTCCGGGCAGTTCCGAGGGTACGTCTTCTTTGGTAGGGGCCTCCTGGGGAATCAGTTCGGCGGTGTGATTCTTAACATGATCCAGTGGCCAAGAGGAGACGGAGAGGCTACGTTCCAGCGGTCGGACCTTGAGCCCGCACCACATGCCGATAAGACCTTTAAGGACACAGTAATTTACGCCGAGCGGTTGATCCGCGACCTGACACCTAGACACAATGACCCCATGGCCTGGCCAGGGGTTCACCATGAGACAGGATGCTGGACCCCATACGGGCCCTGCGAGTACCACACACGATGCGAATGGGGAACAGAATGACACACATCTTCGGTATTACCTACGGCCGTTCTAAAGTAGGCAAGACTCTGGCGCTGGTCCGAGCATTCCCCGACGGGTTGTTCATCGGACCGCCCGGTGCCTTGACCTGTGCCAAGTGGTTGGACTGGGAGCCCCAGGTCCTGTCCGTCACGAGGAAGCAGGGCTTCAAGTTCCTCGCCGATACCATCAAGAAGGCATCGGGTAAGTTCCCGGCGATCATCATCGACGACCTCTCGCTCATCGCCGACGCCGAACTCGAACAGTGCAAGAAGGTAGCGCCAGGGTATGCCGCCTTTGACCTGTTCAATAAGAAGATCTACGACTTACGGGATGCAGCCCGTGAAGCCTCGTCCCATGTGTTCTTCACCTGCCACGAGCAAGCACCGAGAGAGGTGAAGAAGGACCAGCACAACCGGTACATCCCCGGCGCCCCTCTCATCCCTGGATGGCAGGCACCAGAGAAGCTCCCGGCCATGGTCGATTTCTGTGCCAGGGTAATCCACGACGAGGATGCTCCGGGCTGGCCCTTCGTGTATGCCACAGGGCCTGACCAGAACTACATCCAAGGCGACAGGCTCGCCATCCTTCCCGCAAGGTTCCCCCTCAACTTGAGGGAGGCCATGCTCGGTGCAGGCATCGACGTACCTCGTCCCAAGGCTCTGGCCTGGATGGATGAGTACGTGGAGGCGACAGCCCAGGACCTTCAGGAGCAGTTCCTAGAGAAGACACCTGACTTCCAGCGTGTGCTGAAGGTCACAGCAAGGACAATCCAAGAGCATTCCCCTCGCCATGTGCGATGGGTTCTCGCTGATGCCATGGACCGTATGGTTCTGCGTCGGCACACCAGCAACCTACTCACCGATTTCATCGGTAACTACTGACAGAAGAGGAAGACAATGGCTAAGTTTGATTTCAGCAACACGTTCGTGAGTGTGACCCCTGGTTGCGCTGATGTCTACAAGGTGGAGATCGTCACCACCGAGAAGACAAAGACCCAGAAGGGTACTGACCGTAGGCGTTTCCAGGCTCGCGTCGTGGAGGGAGCCAAGACGGGTACCGAGCAGGCGGACTGTACCATCCGTGATGGTTTCAACCTCGCCCGTACTCCCAAGCAGATCAAGGACGACATCAAGCATGACCGCGACGACCAGGACAAGCGGGACATGGACCAGATGATGAATCGGATGTGGATGAGCTTCTTCCTCTCGGTCGGCTTTGACCAGGCTGAGATCCGGGAGAAGGGCTTCGACTTCGACAAGGTCAACGACGCAGGGGCATTCGAGAACTTGATCGGCCGTACCGGGTACGTCAAGTTCAAGCCGGCTGACCCGGAGAACGGGCAGCGTTGGCCGAAGACCAACTGGCTTACCGCAAACCAGTGGAACGCCATGTGCTCTGCTGTCGAGGAGATCGCAGCGGCTACGACCGATGACGACGACATCTTCTCACGAGTCCTCAACGGCTAACATCTAGTGCGTCCCTGTCTTGGTTTGGCTTTTACGTCTTTTGCCAGGCCAAGACAGCGGACGCCTTCTCACATCTGGAGGCAGCTATGGCTGGACTCATCAAGGGCATCATGCAGCGCACCGTTAACCTCGACCAGAGGTTCGGGAGTAGTCCGGCCTACATCGCCGTGAAGGTCGAGACCAAGGGTCTGGGCTCACAGGAGGAGGTCTTGCTCCTCACCGATGTAGAGCTTGAGGCATTCCGTAAGCGTTCCGAGCAGTGTCCCAAGACGCTGGAAAGTGTACGCTCCACCTGGCTACGTGACCTACTCGACTGAGGTGAATGATGGAAGAAAAGAACAAGCAAGCGTGGGAACTCGTGTGCTCCTGGGGGGGAATCCTCACCTACCGGCTGCGTGTGCCTGGGGGGTGGCTCTACCGTACCGATAGCGAGGATGGTGATCTCGACGGCACCATCCTCACAGTGAGGAACATGGTCTTCGTGCCTGATGGCCCTTGAGTGTGCTGACTGTGCCAACTGTCCCCTCCGTTCCTACTGGGAGCGGAGGGGACACTGGAACCCCATCGACTTCGAGGAGAACGACGGCGGCATCTTGATCCTTGGAGACGCCCCCTCGAAGCAGGACGTGGCATCGGGACGCCCCTTCACCGACGGGCTTGGTCTCGACGTGATGGCCGAGCTTGAGAAGCGACGGTATAACAGACTAATGGTCAGCTGGGGTAACCTCCTGGGCTGCCGGTGGCCGGACGACAACCCCAAGACCTACATGGCACAGCTTCAGTCTACGAACCGGAAGCGCGTGAAGGCTGGGAAGGAACCCCTACAGAGCCCGCTGAAGGCTTGCTGGGGACACGTTGCACCTAAGCTGAAGGAGTACGACACCATCCTCACCCTCGGCTCTCACGCGGCCAAGGCACTGCTCGAAGGCAACCCGAGCCTCGATGCTGTTCGAGGTGGTCCCACTCGTGTCGGTCACATTAAAGTCCTGCCGACTTACCACCCTCGCTTCCTCCCGCTTCAGCCTCACCTACGTGAGGTCTTCGCGATCGACATTGCGAAGATGTTTCGTTACCACAACGACGCGCTTAACTGGACCGACCCTAAGGTGTTCTACCAGCCCACCCCCCGCTTCGCTGCGGAGTGGTACCTGAAACACAAGGGTGCGCTGCTGGCCTACGACGTAGAGACGGATGACGTAGAGAGCCTGACGGCGGGGCTACGGTGCATCGGCATCGGGACTACCGAGGAAGTGTTGATGATCGGGTTCCTCTCGGTCGATGGGGAGACACGCCTATACAGCCCCGAAGATGAGGACAAGCACAAGCGACTACTCTGCCGTGTGTTCGAGGACCACCACTGGACGAAGGTAGGACACAACGCAGGTTACTTCGACCGCACTGTTATCGAGCAGCACCTAGGGGTTACCCCGGAACCGCTCATAGATACACTGCTTCTCCACAAGCTGGCTGCCTCCGAGCACCGTCACCGCCTGGGCTTCGTGGCCTCCATGCTGCTCGACGTACCAGCCTGGAAGGCAGACCACACCGGAGTCACAGCCCAGACGGACCGAGACCTGCACGAGTACTGCGCCACGGACGTAGCCGTCACGGCTCGCATCGTGGATGAACTCGACGAGGCAGCACACAGGAGGAAGCAGGGTCACCTCTACAGCCACGACGCCGACATCCAGGACATCTGTGCTGGGATGCACCGACTGGGCATGAGGGTGGACGAGAGGAAGAGGGCCCAGCATGAGGCCGAGCAGACAGCCGAGGCCGCCAAGTGGTACAGGCAGGTCCAACAGCTACGCCCCGGACTCAACCCCCGTAGTACTCCCCAGATGAGAGCCCTGCTGTTCGACGATTGGGGGCTACCTCCCCATGCTTACACCATGTCCGGTGAGCCCAGTACCAACGCAGCTACGGTACGTAGCTTCCTGGTGAACCCACTGGTGGACGATACCCAGCGCGCTCTGCTCAAGGCCATCAAGTTCTACCGTCGTGCGGATAAGCTGCTCGGAACTTACATCCGGAAGCTGGCTCCGAACGCAGGGGTCGTCACCCCCGAGGGCTACGTCCACCCTGACTACCACTCACACGGCACAGTGACGGGACGCTTATCTAGCTCCAACCCTAACTTCCAGAACATCCCATACTTCCTACGGGACATCTTCGTCCCCCCTCCGGGCTGTGTATTTGTAGGTGCTGACTACGACCAGCTGGAGCTTCGCTTCGCGGCGGCCCTGGCTGGAGCGGAGAGCTACCTCGATGCCTTCGAGAAGCGCCTCATAGACCCACACAATCTAACCGCCGACCTCATGTTCGGAGAGAAGTTCTGGCGGGCAGAGGGAGCCCCGGAGACGAAGATGGGAAAGGGCAGGGGGCAGTTTAAGCAGCTGCGGAACTTAGCCAAGACCATCTGCTTCGCGTCTCTGTATGGGGCCTCGCCGCCGAAGGTCCATGAGATCATAGGTCGAGCCGAGGATGACGACGGTAACATGCTCTACGCGGAGCTAGACCTACGCCAGGTCCGCACGCTTCACCGTAAGTGGATGGAGCGAGCCCCAGAGTTCAAGGCATGGTGGGGCCAGACGACCTCCCTGCTACGCCGCCAGGGCTACCTGACAGAGCCCGTGATGCACCGACGCCGGTACTTCGCCGACATGGACTACAACGCAGCCCTGAACTACTGCGTGCAGGCAGGGGGCTTTGCAGTTGTCGCCAAGGCAATGATCGTCCTCGTACAAGAGCATCTGCCCTTTGACTTCGGACAGAGGACAGGGCTCGTGAACCAGCTGCACGACGCTGTCCTGTTCGCTGTCCCGGAAGGCCGTGCCGATTGGACCAGGGCCGTCATCACCGAGACGTTAACGGCCCGTGTCGCGGGCCTGCCCGTCACATTTACAGCAGAGGCAGAAGTAGGAGAGACATGGAAGGACACCTAAGATACATGAAGCATCGAGCAGAGCAAATCCAAAGACAAATGGACGATATAAGGGACCGCTTGTTCCGCTACGACGGTAACACCCAGACACGTCTGACGTTGGCGCTGCGTGCGTTGTCCCAGCGGAAGCACGCCCTCCTCTCGGAGATTCGCCGGCATGAACTGCCCTAGCTGCGGGAAGCGTACCCGTGTCATAAACAGCCGTCATGCGGACTCGGTTCGCGAGGATGGACGGCACCGCGAGCTTGTCACGTTTGGTCACAAGTGGACGCGTACACCTGACTGGGTCGCACGGATGCGTATATGTTCGTGTGGCTGGCGGTCCCGAACCCTCGAACTGCTAGAGAGCACTCTCGTAGAACTACTCACAGGAGACATTGATGCAGATACGAAGCAACTTTAAGAACATGCCCGCTGTACTGAACGTCGTCACACATGTCGGAGCCCCGGCCTACCTCTTCCTCCGAGGAGACAACGGGAGCGGGAAGTCCGCCATCGTCCACTCCGTCGAGTGGGCCCTCACTGGGCTGGCGGCAGATGCCGGTGGACGGGACATCAAGTCCAAGTCCTACGTCCACACGTTGGCTTGTGGCACCGAGGCCAAGGTCGAGGTGAAGATCGACAATCGCCTCTACGTGGGAGGTGACCACCCTCCCTACCACAACGTCATGTCAGAGGCCCTCGCAGCCATCGGCGGAAGCAGTACTGCTCTCGTGGACTACCTTCTCGCCCACGGTAGTGCTCTCGATGAGATCGAGACTGACGTGTCCCTCGACTACATGTCCTGGGAGAACTGGGTCAAGAGCGAGGGCGGGGTACGCCGTGCTTTGGCGCGCATTCGGAAGGCGGCTAGTAGCTCCCTCTCCAAGGCCAGGGCCGAGGTGAAGGAGGCGAAGACCGTCCTCAAGTATGCTGACGTAACCGGTGTCCGTGAGATACTGGTCTCGGCTCTCAAGGCAGAGAAAGATGCCAAGAGGCTGAAGAATATGTGCGATGCGGCGGCGTTGTCCTGGACGAAGCAAGTGTCCGCCTACGTCGCCCCGGACTACCTCCAGTTTCACTTCGGGAAGAACGAGGTGCGCCTCGGGCTGAAGGGCAACGGACCTGTCCCCTCCGGGGCAGAGCTGGTCGAAGCAGCCATCCACCTTGCCAAGGCCACACGAGACCCGAGCACCTCGGTCTACGTGCTACCCGACAGGGCCTATGACCCTTCACGTCTGTCCCATCTCATGCGTCTCCTGCGTATGATCCCAGCGGTCATCGTCATCGCACAGAGCCCCATCGAGCCCGATGAAAGCTACGACTACCAGAAGTTCTGGGCAACTGTCGACGTAAGCATCGAGTTCGCTATCGAGAAGGGGAAGTGCCATGACTGATTTTATGGTGAACATCAACCTAATGGCATGGACCGAGGGACGTGAGGCCACCGTGGTGGCTGACCTACTCGATAGCTTGTCAAGTGACCTCGATGGTATCCCCGGTGCTGCCGCCTGTATGCAGGCTGATTACCTCCGGGACTTGTGCCGGTGGGCCGAGAAGCAGACGCCCAAGCACATCGACATCCCTGTCGTCGAGAACACCGACAGGGCCATCGACTGGTTGGTCGAGGCCGCACAAGAGGGCGACCTGGAATCGTTGGCTGCGGCCCGCGAACAGGTCGACGACCTGGTCGAACGCCTGGAGGCAAAGAAGACGCCTCACCCTCGCCGGTAGAGTCCCCACGGCCTACCGCACCTGGTCCTCGGTGATGCCGCTTCGCGGGGAGGCGGCGTCATCGGGGGCCTTACTCCGAAACGTCCAGGACGATGAGC
>TARA_R110000824_G_scaffold65772_2_pt1 | contig 16884 bp, 21 predicted proteins | sample TARA_R110000824 | Tara Oceans TARA_R110000824 (sample SAMEA4397747) | marine metagenome | biome: Polar Biome; feature: [MES] marine water layer (ENVO:01000295) within the mesopelagic zone...; material: water (ENVO:00002006), including particulate matter (ENVO:01000060) such as......
GATGTGCTAGACTACTTTAACGACTATAAAAAAACAAACAAACTAACTGAACTAAGTCCCGAAGACATGAGTAGGTTGAAAGGCTCATACCTAAAAGATCGACTAGCAATAAAACGAGCAGATTCTGCTTGGGACGACGAACACGGTAGAAAACAGCAGAGGAAAATAGCCGAAGAGACAGCCAAACGGGAGGCTGGGGAGAAAGCGGCAAGAGAAGCTGCGGAAAAAACAGCAAAGGAGACTGCGGAAGCAGCAGCTAAAAAACTCGCACTACAGCAGACTACGAAGGAGAGCGCAAAGCAGCTAGCCAAGAACGTAGGCAAAGGGGTTCTTAAGGGAGTGGGCGCTGTTGCCGGGGCACCAGCGGTAGCCACCGCGCTCACAGCCGCAGAGCTTGCAGACATTGGAATAAATGTTGGGGTTTCTGATGTGTTGTTCGGTGACACTGAAGGAGAGTCAGCAAGGCTTGGCCGGACTCGCGCCGTACAAGGCGAAGAGGCGGCATACAACCAGTGGGCTGCGTCCCAGCCAGTAGATAGGGTGATTCCCACCTACAAAGAGTACCTTTCTTACTTAGAAAAAAGCTCAGATAGGTAGGCACTACATTAGTTCGTCGCTTGCCACTTTGCCCTAGTCATGGAAGAGTAGACCCCAATCCACACGCCATTCGTATCCCAAAGGTGGAAGCCTAGTAGTCGAAGACCTGCTGGCGTTAGCCAAGTTCCTTGCCAGATAAGACTGCTTGCGTATTGGCTCATGCTGCTCCGCCCCCATATATAAGAATGCTGTAGGTTACTAGAGTTGCTATAACGGCACCGTAGCACGTACCGAGGATCATACCCAAAGTAAATGCCCCAAACTCGCGGGTCCACCCTTTAACGCTTTGTACCAGTTCGTAGCCCATAGCCATCCTTATACCAGCCGCTGCCCTTCAGGACAAAGCTACCGATGCTTATTTGCTTCTTCACATCCTCATCGCTGCAAGAAGGACAAGCAGGCGCAGCCTGACTTATCTTCATTAGCTTTTGAAATCTTTCGTCGCAGCCTTGGCATAGGTACTCATAGATAGGCATTACATCAGTGGACCCGGCTGGTCGTCTTCCCAAGCCTTAAATAGAATTTTTTCCTGCTCTCCCTTCGGGAGACCCTCAAGAGAGGACTCTTCTACGAGGTAGTGGGCCAGAGACTTCTCATCCTTCGATAGATCTTTATAGCTCTTTGGTTTCTTATTCTTAGCCATGCTCACCTACGCAGAGATATAGATTCCGACAGCAACATTCTTTCCGGGATTAGTCGGAGTAAAGGTTGCCGCTGCAAAGTTAGTAGCCCCTGCTATGCAGATGCCAGTACCAAACACTAGATTTTTTGGGAAGATGTAATGCTTAGATTTCCCTGCTGGGCAGAAAAGAACGGTGTGGGGCTTTGTAGCACCGAAAGTAACTGAGCCTGTGAGGTTCCACATGAACAGGTAGAAGCCTGTGCTAGTGTTTGCCTTGTTATCTATAAAGACTTGCTGCACATTCGCTGCACCACCGTTGATGTTGTCTTCAACAGTACCGTTTGAGTCGGTATCCCTGATAAGCTTAGCAACACTACTTGTTCCAAATGAGGAGGTTATAACTGCCATTTCATACTCCTAGGTCGTGTATAGATACAAAGTTGATGTTGCGCCATAACCACCGGCAGATGCAGGATCTGCGTCTGTGCTGGTCGCGTTGTAAGAGATACCATCAGTAAAGGGAATCCCTTCTGGGACGTTCAGTGAAAACGATGTTCCAGACGGAACAATAAAGGCCATCTTAGGCACAGTAGTACCCGCGACAGCACTGGCTGAGTCGTAGAATCGGAGGAAAAGATTCCCAGCACCAGCAACAAGCTCGAAACCGTAGAGTATTCCGGAGCCGCCGGTGGCATCTACAACCATAGTGTTAGATACAGCCGTATCGTGCGTGACTCCATAGACCGAAGATATTCTATTTTTGGGCGTCTTAAGTGCCATGCCTTACCTCATTAAACCTGTTGTTTGACCACTGCTTTCTTAGCAAACTCGAATATATCCATATGCCGGTTATATAACTCTTGGCCCCTAGCGTTTAAGGCGGCAACCGACGCTGCGTATTGTTGTTGCCTAATGGATTTCTGTTTTATAGCCATAGCCTCTTCCATGCCACCCGCTGCCGCAACCTCTTCCTCGGTTGGCATGTCTTCCATCGCCATACCCGGTTTAGCGTCCATCAGTGCCATGCTTTTATTAGTGGGCGTGGCCCCCGGCTTCGTTCCATAGCTCATATTAAACCTCTCCACAGAGGTATAACCTACTACAGCAATTTGCAATAGCAACTGTTTGTTACTACAAGACTTGTCAGGGGGTTGACAATGAATAACGTTAGCGATTGGGTGGGGTCACTATCCGACAAGGAACTTACATTCCTTGGTATCTGCGTAGATGATGAGACCAAAAAAAGAAGGCCGCGCAAGAAGCGCCGCCTTAGTGATAAAACTATATCAATGATTGCAGACCTTAAACTGTTTTCACCAAGAACGGTTAGTCGAAAGCATGGGGTATCTAGGCAGTACGCCTATGAGATATGCAAACGATACGACATACCGCCTGTTACTCGGCGACATCTGTAATAATATACCCAAGATTAGGTACGAACAGATACTCCTTCCCTGAGGCAACGATGGTTGCAACGGCACCACGACCACATCTTGTCGAGACAGTAATCTTTGCTATCTCTAGTTCCCTAGCGGTAGAGAAAGACAGCTCTAAATGCTGACCATTAGTGAAAAGGGTCATTTGCAGTGACTTATCCTTTGTTTTACGTGCAGGTGTACTGGATTTTTTTGCCGCCACAGTCTCTGAGGCCCAAGGTGGGTCGATTTTCTTTGCCTTAGTCATTGCATTCTCCATGTTACTATTATACTTGGAACATATCTGTCATGCTGACAAGTAATAGGGGGCGAGATGCCGCGCAAGAAGAAGATTGAAGAAAAGATAGTAGGGTTAGACGAGCGTTTTAGCCTAGACAGCTACGAAGGCATCCTTGGTAGCCTAAGGATCGTAGCAGAAGGGGTGGCAGATGAGTCTCTTAAAAGAGACAAGGCAGACCTGCTCCTAAAAGTCCTAAGCTCTGCGAGGATGACCATCACAGAAAAGAGAAAGACCTCTGCTATCTCAAACAACGCGGCATCATCTGATCCGATAGGTGGTACTGTGATCCCAGTCAACTCAAGTGGGCCATTCGCGGTATACTCGTCACAAGATAAACAATGATCGTAATGCCGAACGATCCGGAGTTCTGGAATCCGGATAAGTTCCTGCCAATGCTAAGCGTAAGGACTAAGAGTGGGGCAATAAAGCCATTCGAGCTTTGGGACCACCAGCGTATATTAAGTGCAGCGGTAATCAGGTGCTATCAGGAGAACAAGTGGCTGTGCCACGTCAAGCCACGTCAGGAGGGAAGCTCTACGTTCTTCACGGGGGTGCTATTCCAACATGTGGCGTTTAGGTCTGGCTGTTACGCTGGTATCGTTGCACACAAGCGGGAAGTTTCCGAGAAGCTTGCGCGTATTGCTATACGGTTCCACCAGACATGCCCAAAGGCGATCCGGCCACGGAAGACGCCGGGATTGAAGCGAACTCTAGAGATACCTAGGGAGAATGGCGCTGACAGCCTACTTACTTGCGCATCAATCAAGGATGATGAGCCTCTTCGCGGCGATACTGCTCAAGTAGTTCTGGCCACAGAGATTAGTTCTTGGAAGGGACGCGCAGGAGAAGACGCTTGGACATCTGTCTTAAACGCAGTCCCTGAGGACGGCGGTATAATCTTCGGGGAAAGCACCCCCAAGCATTACGGAGACCAACTGCATAAAGTGTTTGAGGATTCTCAAAAGGCAGGTTCTAAGTGGCTTTCTGTGTTTATCCCTTGGACGTTCGTCGGTGAGTACTCACGGGAACCAGCTAAAGGGTGGAAGCCACGACCTGAGATACTAGATTACGCGAACAAAAACAAGCTGACGCCAGCTCAAGCGCACTGGATGCAGGTCGTTGGCCTTCCTAAGTGTCGTAATAACATATCGAAGTTCCAAGCAGAGTACCCTATCAACGAACTTGACTGCTTCGGTCTTGCTGGAGACCCAGTATTCGATAGTGAGAAACTTATGAGCGTCCTACGTAATATGGACGGGGCCACAGGGATAGCTGGGGAAAGTAAAGAGCTTGAGATCTTTAAAGAGCCTAACCCAGAACATAAATATATAATCGCAGTTGATCCTGCCTCCTCTTGGTCTAAGAAGGATAAGTTTGGCGTCGAGATACTAGACTTGTATACCTGTGAACAAGTTGCGGAGTACGAGGGGCACATAGATGCTTACAGTATGGCTAAAATGCTGGCCGAACTCGGTGCGAAGTACAACAAGGCGACAATATACGTAGAAGCTAACGGAGTTGGTGATGCTCTACTGAGCCATCTACTTGCTCCTTCTATCGGGTACAACATGGTTTACCATCGCCAATCAACAAACCCATTAAACAGGAATAGTTCATCCCTTGTTCCGGGGTGGTGGGCGTCATCAGCCACAAAGTCTGCGGCAATAAGTTTTCTACAGGAACTTATTCATGATGACTCAATCGTTATACGCTCACAGCGCCTTCTACGGCAACTAATACAGTACCGTGGGCAGTGGGACAAGCTATCCCGTGATGCAGAGGGCGGTCACTACGACCTCACGGCAGCCTTTGCTCTGGCGGCTTGGGCTTACAGGAATGAAGTTAAGCGTGGGCACACACGTATGCGCGAAACACCGGGTACTGTTCGCAAGGCAGCTTGGGACAGGCTATTAGAACGACTAGAGGGTTCTTCCGAGAGTGATTGGAATAATCGCTGGGGTCAACACAAGTGAGGTAGGAATGGCTAACGACATCAATGATGCATTCGGCGCACAGGACGACAGTAAGGAAGACAAGGGCCGTAGGCGTATGTTGGCACTAGTTCAGCAAACCGAAAAGTGGTTCGAGAGTAATATTGCGGAAGAGGCGATGCGAAACCTTGCCTACTACCGTGGAAAGTTTTGGGCTGGTGACGGCTACAATACAAATAAGAAGACACGCAGCTACGCTGCTCAGAAGAATGAAATATTCCCCATCATTGATACCATAGTTTCAACCTTAGCTATGGACCTACCGCAGGTAGAGGCGCTTGACCAACGAGCGCGTTCGGCAGATGAACCCACTAGGGCCACCGACGCCACCATCCAAGGGCGCAGGATCTCTGCGGTTATGAACTGGTTTGCTGAAGAAGATGAACTCGACTCAGTAGTTCAAGAGCTTGTACTGCATGCATTACTATTCCGTAGTTCTGTTGTGAAGGTATCGTGGTCTAGTTCACTAGGTCGCCCAGTATGGCGAACAAAACTACCTTGGGAAGTACACTTTGACCCGATGGCAAAGAGGATCTCCGATGCATCGTGGTGTTTTGAGAAGTTCACAATACATATTGACGACCTAAAGTCTCGTATTGATTCAAAGGTTTACTCGAAGGTTAAGAAGGATATCAAGGCAGACGCCTACCCGCGCACACTAATCGACCAGTATGACAAAGACTTAGACTCTAAGCAAGAGCAATTAAAAAGCCTTGGGCTGAAAGAGTACATCGGTCTGGTTGAGTTTTGGGACTTCCGCAGCGGGAAGCTATTCCACATACATACCCCTACGGGTCAGATCCTCATGGAAACAACCATACCGTATGGTCGTCCATACGAGGCACTAGTATTCCACAACGGCGTTGGCCGGATTGATGGTATCCCAGATGTATCCCTTATAGCAGAGATGCAGCGTGATATTAATGAGCTAGTTAGTGCGCGTCGGGAGATCGTATCTAGACTACCCAAGCGCATGCTGGTTGACGCAAGCCTCTTCCGATCAGACGACGAGTTTTCTAAGTGGAAGAACTCTCGGACTTGGGAGCCAAGTCTAGTGCAGAAGCCTATAGACGGAAAGATAGCCGACCGGATATTCGTTACTCCAAGTATGGATACATCCTTTGATTTCAATAGGACACTAGAGGACGAGGTTGAAGGCGTCCGACGTATCGTTGGAGAGGCTGACTACCAACGTGGGGTAGTTACTAACATCAGAACAGCAGCCGAGGTAGATGCCGTCCGAGGGTCTACTGAGGGCAGGGTAAACATCCGGATGAGGAAGCTGGTTCGAGTTGTGAAGGGCATGTTTGAACTAGGCCAATCAGTTACACGATGGGCTGTATTGAATCCCACTGACTCCCTTATTGATCTTAAAAAGATTGCGCGGCATACCCAAGTTGACGTAGGGGGCGAAGTTCTCGCTAGAGACTTTGCAGAAGGAGTGATTAAGTTTCGGTTGCTACCGTTCTCACCACTCATGGAAGACAAGCACACTAGGCGCGACTCATTAACGCAGCTTCTACCTACCCTTTTAGGAAGTCCATTGATGGACCACCTAGATGCAAAAGAGATAGCAAAAGAGATCATTGAGTTATATGGATGGCGTCCATCCATTATGCGTCCAGAGAAAACCGGCCTACCAACAACAAAAGAGTTGGGCGCTGTCAAGGAGAAAATGGAGGCCCCTGCCCCAGAAGCGGCACCACCCGCTGAAGAGGCTATGCCTGCTGGGTTAGAGCAAGCACTGTCACCACTAAATCAATAAGGAGTACAAGATGAAATTCAAGGAACTAGCAGGCAAAGCAGGTAAGGGACACAAGGGTGCAGTACAAATATTCCTTATGATGCTCCCAAAGGGCGGCATGCCAGAGGGCATGGAGCCAGAAGAGTACGCTGGTCAATTGTCTGACGACGAAGATGTTGAGGATTACGAAGTCGAAGAGGACTCTTTCTTCGAGTACCTTGGGGTGACAGAAGAAGAAGTCGAGAACGACGACCCAATGGAAGACGAGCAGGGAACTGGGTTCCAAGATCTGAAACTAAAGAAGTCTATCTTTGATGCGCTAGAGCCACTGGACCTCCCAGAGGAGGCGGTAAAGGCAATTTGCGGAGCCATCTATGATGGTGTCATCGGTGGAGACATCTTCCCTCGCCTAAAGAAAGGGCAAGATAAAGCACATGGAAGTGAGGAAGAGGTAGAAGAAGACGTGGAAATGGAAGAGGAAATGGAAGAGGAAGTCTATTAATGCCTTTATACGACTACACATGCACCGATGGACATAAGTTTGAAGAGCTAGTCCAAAGAGATGACGCTAATGTCATCTCCTGTATTGCAGAAGGCTGTACATGCATAGCCAACCGTTCAACGGTTTACGCTGTAACAACTATCGGTCCTGTCTTTGAGCACATGGAGGCGTATAACAATAGCCTCCTGAGTAAAAAACAAAGAAAAGCAGGCATGGAGTTGCGCTCAGCAAAAGACATACGAATGATGGAAGAGGAGCTAGGTATGCACCGGGTCGACCCCAACGGCCCAGAGGGTAAGCAACTTTTAGAGAAACAGATGGACGACCATCGTGATATTACAAAAGTCAAAGAGAAAGACGGCAAGACAGCCGCCGTTGACCACGTATATAAAACAGAGATAACTAGAGACACAGGATGGACAGATGGCCAGTACTGCAATTGGAAATCAGGCAATGACAAAGCAACCGCTACCGCCAAGTCAGGGGGCGTCGACCTCTCCACAGCTAAGCGAAGAACAGATTCAAAACCTTCCCCTTGAAGAATTGGAAGCGTTAGTATTTCAGCGAGCATCAGAATTACAAGCAGCAATGGGAGGAGGGGATATGCCAACACCAGAAGAAATGGGAACACCAGAGGGTATGGGAGCGCCAACAGAAGGCATGGGGCAAGCACCAGCAATGGGTGTAGGGCCTAGTCCTGATGTCATAATGGCAGCAACTTCGATCCTAGTAGCAGCAGGTTTAATACCTCAAGCAACTGACCAACTTACACCCGAAGTGGTCGCAGCATTCCAAATGTTAGTTGACAAGATACGTCCCGGCCTTTATGACTTGTCCAGCCCAGACGAACTATTGGAGGTTTTAAATGGACTCGCAAACGGAACAATTGGACTCGATGTTGCCGGAGACGCGGCAGCTCTTGGAGGAGACCCAGCAGCAGGAGGCCCAGCCGGACCAGCCGGACCAGCCCCAGCCGGACCTCTCGGATAATGAAGCGCCTTCAGATGAAGATAGTGAAAACGTTATTAAAGCTGATGAAGCTGATAGTGAAACTACTATTGAAGAAGGACAAGGAGAACCCGAAACTTCCGAAGAAGTAGAGCCTCAGGCTCTAGCTGAGCCAGAACCGGAAGAATCAATAGTGGTTGAGGCTGTAGAGTACGGAAACCTACAGGACGTAGCCACTGCCCTAGACTCTATGTCCCCAGAGATCCGCGCCCATGTAGAGCCAGTAATGAATCTCATTCAAGCTGCGCACGAAGACTACAAGGACGCCGTAGGGAAGTATGAAGAGGCGAGAAAGGAGCTACAAGAGTTTGGTCTGGAGATGAAGGACTACGGTGTAGAGTCTGAGGAAGTTGTCCAGCGGTTCGAGACACAGCAGAAGCAAATCCGTGTACTGAACAGTGCGTGTGTTGATACTACATGGTCAGCGTTCTCTAGACTACACCCAGAGTACTCTGGGCAAGGAGAAAAAACTAAAAATATTTTTAGTGAAGTTGTAGCCTCTATGTTGGACCGGTTTCCCGGAGACTCAACACTTGACAAATTAGAGGAAGCATACAAGTATGCTAAGTATACATCAGGTGCAACCGAGGCGAAGGCCCCCGAAGCAGCGCCAGAAAAAGCCGCTACAGTCGAGCCGACTGCTGCAAAAGCTGAACCTGCTGTAAACATTAACAGTAAGGCCCAATCACTTGTCACAGACGGTAGCACCCCGCTGTCTAACCCAGTGCTTGATGTTGACGACCTGTCTTGGAACGAGATACTAAACCGTCATCTTCACTTGTTATAATGATTGTGGGGATGTTTAATAAACTTAGGAGTTTTAAATGGCCCTGTTAGAATACGCAAGTTTCACGGTACCCGATGTTGTCAAGAAGTCAGTGGTATCTTTCTATAACCAAGACCCGCTCTTGCAAGCAATGCAGGCTCGGCATAAGGTCAAGCGTTCTGGTGGTACTGAGGTACGCATTCGTCGTGTTAAATCTGCTCACTCTCAAGTGACCGAGATTAATGCAACGAACATGAGTGTCCCTCTTTCCAAGACTGAAACTTTCGGAACACTAACAGGTGACTGGGCGCGTTACATCAAGCCTATCATCCTTCCGCATTACGACCGTGATCGTATGCAGAGTAAAGAAGATCGTGCAAACTGGGTCAAGGACACCACAGAAGCCGCGATGCTCAGCCTCAAGAACGACGTTCTTCGTCGTCTCTATGTTGGCGATCCGACCACTACAGCACTCTCTGGAATGGGAAGCTTGAACGGTCACTACGGTAACGGTACTTCTTCTGGCTTCGAGCGCGGCGCACTTGAGTTTAACACTCCCGACCAGCAAAGGATTACTGGGAACAGTTACCTCGGCCAATCCCGTTTGAACGATACTGCTGACTTCGTGAACAACTGGCATAACCAGTATCAAGTAGGCATCATCGGAAGCACCTTCCTGAAGGCTGCTGAAGAAGTTAAAATCACTGCTGACAGCTACGCTGACGACTCAGAGGGTATTTCTCTCGGTGTCCTTAGTATTGCTAATCAAGTGGCTCTCGGCGAAGAAGTTCGCTCTTACCCCGGCTCGGTCTCTGTGGCAGCGGGTGGAGGATCTGCCATGATGTACACACCTGACGATATCAAGTCTGGTAGGGCACACCCTACTGTCTGGATGGTCGGCGGTATTCGCTACTACAGCAACCGCTGGATGAGCACTGGTACTTCAACTACCGGAATGGGCGGGGAGGAAAGCGCATGTTACCTTCTCAATCCAAACCAGATTGAATACTGGGTCAATGCTAACAACGATTTCCGCGTGACTAAGTTCACTGATCATCTCGCAACTTCTAACCAAGATGCAGATGTCGGTTACATCATCATGGAATCACAGTTCGCTGTGCCTAACCTTTTAGCCAACGGCTGCGTAAGCGCAGAATAAGGAGTTTGATATGATTGGATCTGATATTTTTCTAAGTGAAACGAGTACTACTGGTACGGAAGCACTTGCTCCCGTCGGTACGGTTCGCTCTTACATGCACGAAACCTACGGTTATCAACAGTACCGCTTAGTCAAGGCTAGTGCTGATATCGGCGCTTTCAAAGTAGCTGAGTATGACGACGGTATCCTTGGCGCTGCTTCACATAACGATAGCAACTTTGCTGTCTCCGGCACAATTGCTGGGGTTGCACAGAACGCAATCGCTAGTGGGAGCTACGGTTGGGTTGTCTGCTCTGGTATCTGCAAGGTTACCACAGCAGCCTCAGTCGCAGCCGGTGCTGCTGTTGTGACTAAAGGCGCTGTTACCGCAGGAACAGTAGACGACACTGACTTCGGTGATGTTGAGGAGTCCATTATTGGTATCTTCACAGAACTCGCAGGTAGTGCAACTACTACAACAATGCGCGTTTCGGGCCTTCTGTAGCCACTAACTTAGCGGGGGCTTCGGCCCCTGCTTTTTGGAGGCTTAATGCCAAGACCTATTAAGTACGCTACTGCTACGCACAGCCTAACTGCCTCTGCCACTGTAAGTCCTGCTCTAGTAGGTGACGGCACTGCTGAGTCCAGAACTCCTTTGGGGAGATCCCGCCTTATCTCGATAGAGTGTGTAATCACTAACGGTAGCAGTCTAACGAATAACGCCGGTATCGCTAAATTATACCTTTGTAAAGATACTGACGGTCGGCATCCAATAACAGACGCATCAGCCTCAACTATACTTACTCCGTTAGGGACCGCTGCCCTTAATGGATTCTCTCTCAAAATTGAGCAGGACGCTTACATTGAGGGTCCGATTTATGTTGTATGCAAACTCCCTACTGGTGATTCTGGAACGGGAACTTGGAAACTAACCTTCGTACAAGGCGGCTAGACTAAACTGAGGAAGACTCAGACAGGGCTTCCGCGTTACAATACACGGGAGCCTTTTTTGTTAGGGAGAAAGAAATGGATTTAGCTGGTCTCAGGTCACAAGTTATGGCAGTAACTGGATACCCAGAACGTGGTACGGTTGGCCAACAACGACTCAACTCAGCCATAAACTACTCCTTACGTCAGCTATGGCGCGAGATGCCCGAAGCTTTAATGAAAGAAGAGTTCCGGTTCCGGCTGGAACCACCCGTTAGTGTTAACACTATCTCTGTTGTGTCAGCGGATACACTAACGATGTTAGTAGTCGCCACCCCAACAGCCCTTACAGCAACTAGCTTTGCAACAGATGGCACCCTCACAGCACGATGGATTGAGATTACGACAGGTGGGCGGTACGTCTACCGTCGAGTGCAGGATGTATACTCGGTAGAAACTACGGTCGATGGGGCTAAGGTATATACATGGTATATCGTCATGGATAAGCCTTGGGAGAATGCTACTGATACTGGCCTGACCTATAGAATATTCACGAAAGAGTACCCATACCCCTCAGACGTTCAGAAGATTCGGAAGATCATGTATGATCCTGAGAACTCTAGCCATAAGATCACATACTCTTTGATGAGCGACGAACTATACGAGTGGCGTCTAGGGCATGGCTTCCGAGATACTGGGGTACCTCAACGCGCCGCAAGAGGCGACTTCTTTACGCTGCCTTCCCCTCACTATAAGCCAGTTGTAAGTCTAAATACATCCCAAAGCGCAAGTTGGGGTTCAGGTAGCGGCAGCGAAGACCTAGACTACGGGCCAGCGGGAACCTTCAGCTACAAGGTAATGCACGTATGGGGCCGTCGGCCCTTGCTTGGGCCTAGCCATAAGCGACCATCGTCATCAGTGAACACCCTAATGCCCTTCTACCTATCCTCTCCATCAGAGGCGTCCGACCAGATCACTACTACTTGGGGCAGTGGGTCTATCCAAATCTCAACCCCTGACATAGACTACGTAAGTGGATATGGTCACGACACTGAAGCTACCATCAAGTCGTATCACCATAACGGCGTAGAGAAATGGATATTCAGAGCACGTCATGCAACCACGACAGGATCTACGCTGCATCCAGACGTTGAGTCTGACGGCATCTACTACCTGTGGAAAATAGTAAAGGGGCATGAGGCTACGTCACTAACTACCCTGTACGACGCAGGGCAAGAAGACCCTGTAGACAAAACTATACCCCTGAAGGACGTACACGGACATTTCCATGTCCGATTCGACTCTTATCCTGAGTCTGCCGCTGACGTCCTCATGAGCATCATTAGGCGTCCGGACACCCTAAAGTATGATACTGACGTTTCACGCGTCCCACCGGAGTGTTACGGCGCTCTAATCGACCTTACATGCTCTTACCTAGTAGGACGTAGGGATGGTGAGCCTAAGAGGGAAAGCTACTACTTCAGTCGGTTCCTCGCTGAGGTTGAGCGTCTTCGCAGCGTCTACACCTTCTCTGGATTCCAAGACCCCGCCTTTGGGCCGGGCCTTAGCAGTGGTAAGGGCGGCGGTGGTAACGATTACGAAGTCAAAGAAGGGTAGCAGTGTTTAAAGATTACGCAGCAAAGGCTATTACAGCCAAAGTTATGACTGAGGCTACCATCTCAGATGGTAAGCAGGCGTATAGCATTATGAACTTCGATGTAGACCAGCAGGGATTTCTTAACTTTAATTTCAGAGTTATGCCGCTTATACCTGACGAATGGAACCCATCTGCCGTAGGTGACGCCCAGCCTACAGCCCTTTCGGGGCTAATCGGATTCGCACAAGGCTCATTTGATGGAGGGGTCCGTCCTGAGATTCTATTCCTCACTACGAGCGGCGTCTTCCGCTACACTCCTTGGCTTAGAAGCAGCGGCTCGTCTGGTAATAGGGGCATCGAAGAGCAGTTCACGTATTCAAATCGTCCAAATTGGGACGCTTCAAGCGTCAAACCACAGGAGGAGCAGCGGTTTCCACCGCAAAGCCTACAGCTAGGAGATAGAATATACTTCAACTTTGGAGATGGTGGCTCCATCTGGGTATGGAACGGAGTAAAGCTTCGTTCGTTTGGCTACACAACTTCGCCCTCCTCTCCCTCTTGTTTTGGTCCCTCTGGAACAACCGATAACGCCGTAACCTCTACAGGGTTTTCCGTCCAAGGAAGAATTGGCACACTAACTTCAAACCAGCTTTTAGATGGAACTACTCCGGTTGGTTCTCACGGAGTAAAACCAGGCGAGTGGAAGTACTCTGTTATCTTTGAAAACGAAGATGGTGCGTACTCTCAAAGCTCCCCACTTAGCAATAGCGTTACTTTAAATGCGGCAACAACCTCAGACACACAGTCATCAGAGGTCTACAGACGCGCTTTCTGGATAAAGGATATACCCTTAGGCCCACTAGGGACAATTGCCAGAGTCCTTATAAGGACCCCAGATATACGAAACACTACTATCTCTGGTGGGGACCATAGGCCCAGATTCCTACACAGGATACCTAATAACTTCTCTGACGAGTGGCTTGATAGCACTCCTGATGGAGACCTTGGCCACCCTTGGGATGATAGGAGTGCTGCTCCCGTCGGGACATACCTAATACAATCATTTGCAGGCTCCCTCTTTGTAATGCGAACAAATAGTCTACCATACAGAGTCTGGTGGTCGGAGCAGACATCCCTATTTGGCTCAACGCCAGAAAGCTTTATGAGAAACCATTACATTGATGTTGACCCATCATCGGGTGGAATCACGGGTAGCCACCCCTCCGCGTCCAGCAGTGGCGACACTACGTCACCGGCGCTTCTGGTCTTTAAAGAATCTGCGACCTGCTTCATAACAGGATCTTACCCAGACTTTAAAACAGGGACGCTACACAACCAAGCTGGTTTGGCTGGGCCATCCCTTGTGCAGTCTGCGCCTGACGGAACAGTCGTCTGGTTTGGTAACGGTACATTTTGGGGCTTCATCCCTGAGAAGGGAAAAATTATAGACATAGGCAAGCCGATTAAGAAGCGGCTATCCCGCGTAAACGTGACATCAGCAAGGAAAGGAGTCTCTTGGGTTGACCCGAACGCGGGAGAACTTGTATTCGTCCTACCGATGGATGACTCAACCGTCCCCAATATGCAATTCGTTTGGGACCATAGGTTTACGGGATGGAGAATCAAAGAAGATTTCTCTATAAAGGCAGCAATGCCAATTAAAAACTCGGATATTGTCTTGATAGGGGGGAAGTACGCACCCGTGGGCGGCGACACAAAATACCACGGCGTATATGCTTACGGCAATTCATACACAGGTTACCCCGTGAAAAGCCCTACCGCTACGTTCCGAAGCGGTTGGACATCTATGGGGGAGGTTGGGCCTACAATGCACACACTATCAAACGTAAATGACCTTATAGTTATCCTTAGGGAGTCTTTTTCTGGGACAGCGACCGTCTCCAGCTACCAAGATTGGGATGGTGATAACAGCATTGAATCAGGTACTATCTCTACCTCCCACCCAGAAAACGATAATATTCCGTACTACGATGCTGCGCAGTACGACACGGATGTGTACCGAGAATTGAGGACATATTCTGACCGCACAGCCCTGAGCATAGCTTCAGCATCTGTTTTCCAAGTTAAGATTGAATCGAGCGATCCGATCTCCCTTCTAACGCTAGATGTTTACGGCCCGATGGTTGCATACCCCGGCGGGAGGACTCCTCAGTAATGTCTACCTATCTACCCAAAGGGCTAAAGTCTGGCGCAGTGATATCTCCCGATGAGTTAGGCGACGAGTTCGTTCGCGCATCCGTAGTTGCCTCCGAGACAACACAGTATCAGTGGACAGATGAGACGTTCCAAGATTCTGCTAACTCTAACATTGATCTATTAAAATCTGGCACCGGAGTTACCTCTACCGAGGTAAGTCAGGCTGCTTTCTTTAGATACAATAGCCAAACTTGGGCCGATGGAAGCAGCGGCCAAGAGCCACTGCTTACCGTGGCAGCGGGAGACCCTGAACTCTACCACATACCTTACAACCGTGGATTCTCAAAGATTACGGGAACACAGGATATGGAAATAAGTTGGACAACCCAGTACCCAGAACTGGTTCTGGTTGCCTTTTCTTACCAAGGGATAAGGAAGCACTACACTGATTTCGATGCCTATCTGACTGGAGCAAATTATATTTATCCTCAAGTGCAGACGAGGATAACTATTAATGGGGGGAGTATTATAGGAACCGGGGCAGCCGAGATTAATCACGGCGGGGAAACGCGTGGGCAGGGGCTACAGAATCGCGCTGTCCGAACGACGACAATAGGCATGACACTTGTGCCCCCCGGAACTCACACAGTCACCGCAGAGGCCGCACAGCCACAGTCGTATGGCACAAGCTTTAGTAACCTTGTCAACGGCGACGTCACCTCCTTCGATAACCCGCCGGATGAAGGCGTCTGCGTGGGTCATCGCAGACTTATACTTTTACGTTTCCCTAAGGGGAAACTTCTCGGAGGATAGATGGCTGTTTTGAAACCTACTTCTGGATCTACCATTACACCAGTCAGTGTGACGGACATGTACGATTCTGTAAAAGACAAAGTAAATGCTATTGATGCCATCTCGGTTGGAGAGTCTGCACTCGGAGCACATGTCTTACCTTCATGTATCCCAAATCTAGTTGGAACAACTACATCTGGTGCGAGTAACTCTGCGCTTACTGTAAGCGCTGGCCCTGTAACAATAACGAAAGCATCTCATCCAACTATGATTGCCGAAACACAAGCAGATGTTGTTGGGAACTCTTGGGCTACCATAGTGGAAATAACTAAAACTGGAGGGTACACCCTCCCTCCGTGTAAGGTTTTAGTTATGTTTGACGCTTCAATAAGCCATATCGCTAGAGATACAGCAGACGCTGAGCTTGGCCAAGCATGGTTTTCGGTTTACTACACGGTAAACTATGGCGGCTCCGATGTTGTTTCGTGGGAAGTAGGGAATATGGGGATGGTCCATTCTGGGTACAATATAACATCTGCCACGACCTCAATGAGTAGCGCTTTAGTTCATAAGCCCGTATCTGTCTGGTTTTTGATAGACAAAACACACCTTACTGCTGATTGGAAGATTGTAAACATTAAGGCTGTCGGTGCCGTGGGCACCGGAGATCAAGCACATACTAGACGCCCGACTAGCGTAACATTTAAAAATGCGAACCTTTCGTTCGTTGCTCTGCATAAGGATACATAATGCCAACTATTCCTGCCATGCCAATTGCGTCTGGGAGCAATATTTCTTTAGATACTATCTATGATTTTGGATTATTTAATCCAGAACTTACGCCTGACACGCTGGAGATACTAAATGGGGGACTAGACTCGGCAAACTATGGAGCAGGCGACGGCTCTATTACCCCTAGAATGTGCCAATTCGGATCGTTTGCGGTAGGGTATTACTCTGGGTTCAATCGAACAAATAAAGTTTATGCACGTCAGCTATCCGGAGATCTTTCGGGGAACACAAAACAAAGGCATATCCACACAGAACTCTCTGCCTCTATCCACCTACCGTGGGCACCGTCAGCCTTAATCTTTGGGTACCAAGGCTGGTTTCAGCAAGACGCTACAATATGGGACGCTAACGGTACCCCCATCTTTGAACACTGGACGGTACGCCTTCACCGCAGGGACTCCTCTGGAACTGATGGAGAGGTTGGCGGGACAAGAGTCAGCTTACCGTTCGGCAGGATAACCGACGACGCCCCTTCTGCCGCTCTAGCGGACGATCCGGGCATCGCCGCCCAACTGTCGTGGCGGTACGCCAGTAA
>TARA_R110000824_G_scaffold3751_2_pt1 | contig 16853 bp, 21 predicted proteins | sample TARA_R110000824 | Tara Oceans TARA_R110000824 (sample SAMEA4397747) | marine metagenome | biome: Polar Biome; feature: [MES] marine water layer (ENVO:01000295) within the mesopelagic zone...; material: water (ENVO:00002006), including particulate matter (ENVO:01000060) such as......
GTTTGTCTCGGATGACTTCATGCGAGCAGTTGAGGATGATGGCGTCTTTGACTTGCATTTCGAGGGTGTGGCATACGACACCATCAAGGCTCGCAAGCTATATGATGCAATTATGCGAAGCACCTGGGACTGGGCAGAGCCGGGACTTCTTTTCGGCGACACAATTAACAAGAGGAATAATCTGTGGTACTGCGAGAAGCTAGCAGCAACTAACCCATGCGGAGAGCAGCCATTGCCGTCACACGGGGCGTGTCTGCTAGGCAGCATGAACATCGTGAAGTACGTGCGACCACCACTAAGCTCTGGGGACTCTAATTATATTGATTATACTTCGCTAGCCGCTGACGTTGGTGTAGCCGTTCGAGCACTAGATGCAGTGATGGAAGAAAGCAACTACCCGCTAGAGGAGCAACGCCTGGAAGCGATGAATAAGCGACGCATAGGCTTAGGAGTCACAGGTGTAGCCTCTGCTCTGACTGCCATCGCAGGGTGTGAAGTTTATGGAAGCCCAGCGTACATCAAGGAGCAAAACAAGATTCTGGAGACAATCCGAGATAATGCATACCTGACAAGCATCGAGTTAGCTAAGGAGTTAGGAGCATTCCCGCTGTTTGACGCAGAGAAATACCTGAGTGTCGAGCAGGGGACCTTCGCGTCCACGCTACCTGCCGCTATCCAAAAGCTAATCCGAAAGCATGGCATTCGGAACTCCCACCTGACTTCTATTGCGCCGACCGGCACGATATCCATGTGTGCTGATAACGTATCCTCTGGCATCGAGCCAGTGTTCAGCGTAGAAACGACGCGCACCATCCAAACAGAGGACGGGCCTACTACTGTACAGATAGTGGACTATGCGCTGCTCAAGTGGGGACTGCGAGCACAGGAGGCATCTGCGGTAACAGCGGAGCAGCACCTACTGGTTCTAGCGAACGCTCAACGTTTCGTTGATTCAGCAGTCAGCAAGACATGCAATGTGTCACCTGATATGCCTTGGGAGGACTTCAAAGCGCTGTATCTCAAAGCATGGCATCTAGGTTGCAAGGGTATCACCACCTTCAACTCAGGAGGGAAGCGGTTCGGAATGATGGCACCAACCTTGGCGGACGATAGTGTACCGCGTAAAGTTAGCTTACGGGACGAAGGGGCCACGTGCTATGTTGACCTAGAGACTGGTCAAAAGGACTGCGGCGAGTAGGCTACCTACCATTAGATAGTTTAGTTTTTCTTAAGACCGACCCCTATTAGTATGAGAAGGCGAACCCCCTAGCAATCCTGCTAGGGTTTTTTTGGGTATTGAATAGGAGAGCAACTTGGAGACTGTAGAGTTTGCATGTAATGAAGGGCCAGACGAGGGAGACCCGACTGGCAGCGATAAGTAGGGAAGTCTACGGATAGATGTAGTTAGAGGTGTACAAGGAGAAAATATCCGGTACGGAGGTGCGGTTAACAACACTACGGCAGCGTCTCAATCCTGGGGCGCTGCCGCAACATAGACTACTGGAGATAGCGAAGAATGAACGCACTATTGGTGGTCCTGTTCCTGTGCATCTCAGATGTCGAACCTTCACCGGAGACATGCGTGTATGCACCGCTAGAAAACAAGGCTGGCGTGGCGGCAACAGTGACCTACTTTGACGGGTACGAGGCAGAGGCCAAAGCGGAATGTGAGGCACTCGTATTCGAAATATTCTATATCGGGCAAAGACAGCTGGATAAAGATGGTATCAAATTGACAATCACAGCGAACGACGACATCACGTGTACTAAGGTCGTGCTAGGAGTATAAAGAAATGAGGCATATAACGGATAGAGAGGTAGAGCTAAATATTAATAATGAAGTACTAAAGCTAGCGGCAGCACATGACACAAAGATAATCGTAATGTTACAGAATCTACTAGAGCAGGCTCTTATGAGAGACAGAGCCGTACCTTCTAATGAGTTGAGGTGCAGCAAATGCCTAAAGTAGACGACATCGATGATAGCGGATGGCTAGACTTCGAGTTGCTACCTGAGGTTATGAACCCCTCAATGACTGTAACGGTTTACCTCAAACCAGGAGATTACACGGCGAACAAGGGGATAACTTTCGGCGATGTATATGAGTCCTCGGTTCAGGAGGAGCTAAAGGTGTTGTATTTGTTTTGCGGTGAGAACAGCGAGAAAGTTGTATTAGTCCAGGACTACAGTCTTGTAGTGTGGAACCGAAACATAATTAAAGGATAGATAATATGAATGAACGACAGTTAGAAGACGCTATTGATTTGAACATGAAAGAAGTTGACTCAGCGCAAGCCTACTATATGGACCTGATGCGGGGCGGTTCTTATGACCTTGCCAAGGTACAACGTAGAACTATTAACACAATTTTAAATCGCGGAGATAGCCTTATGAATAAGCTTTTCCAAATTAAGGAAGATAAGTGATGGCTAGCTTCGACAAGATTAAATTTAATAACAGCGGCGCGGCAGATACAGCAGATACTGCCTTCGTAATTATCAACGCAGTGCAGCAGTTATCTAGCGAGCTACAAGTGGCAGGGCTGTCAATGGCATTCATGGCAATGTGCCGCCATCTCGGCGTTGACCCAAGCGACGCATACAATATTAGCAACCGTATTGTAGCGGACAAATCTCACGGTATCGAAGCAGCAAAAAAGCTCGGTGCTCTCAACGACTACATTCTCAACGAACTAAAATAGGAATATTGACATGGCATATCAACCAGCACGCGGCGAGACCCAGGGCGTTACACCAGATGGCATTTTAAATTTTGCGCACCTAGTAAACCCCGATACGCGCTTCAACGAGAGGGGCATTTTCAGCATTAACCTGTCACTTGAACCAGAAGACACCGCCAAGATGCGGGCGATGCTACAGAACGCAATCGACGTAGCAACAGAGGAAGGCGCGCTAGGCTTTAAGGCACTGACGCAGAAGCAAAAGGACAAGCTGAAGGGCGACGGCTTAGACCTGCGAGTACCAGGCGACGTCGAATACGGACCAGACGATGCACCAACAGGGCGTACGGTCTTCAAGTTTAAGACCTCCGCGACGATTCGAACGGGTCGCAGTGCTGGCCAGCTTCGTACTGTTAACGTATTTAGCGCCTCGGGCAAGCGCATCACAGGCGTAAACGTCAACAACAACTCGGAAGGAGCCGTAGCATTTATGGCGAAGCCCTACTTCATGCCATCTCAAGGAATGGCGGGCGTTACTCTCTACCTCAACAGCGTACAGCTACTGGTCCAAGGCGGAACAGGCAGCAATGCAGATAGCGGGTTCGCAGTACGGCAGGGGTACGCGGAGATTGAAGTTGAGGATGATGTAAGTGAAGATGAGTTGGCACCTGCAGCTGCACCAGTGGCTGTCTCCATCCCCGATGACATCCCGTTCTAATGGCGGCACCTCGTAGTACCCACATAGTCAGCTACCGCTCGGGCCTGGAGTCCGGGCTGGCTGAATGGCTACGTAGTGCGGGCATCGTGTTTGGCTACGAGACTGCGGAGAGTGTTATCAAGTACACAATCCCATCGCGGCTAGCCCGCTACACTCCTGACTTTGTGTTACCGAATGGAATCATAATAGAAACGAAAGGACAGTTCGTTAGCGCTGACAGGAAGAAGCATCTGCTAGTTAGAGAGGAGTACCCAGAGCTGGACATACGGTTCGTATTTTCTAATGCCAATGCTAGAATTGGAAAGAAGAGCGAGACACGCTACAGCGATTGGTGTAACGGCAAGAACCCAAAGCACTACGTCTTTAAATACTTCCAGGCACCTAGCGCATTCCAAGCTCGAAGCCGTAATGCAGAGTGGCTACCAGATGATTGGCTTAAGGAACAGTAAGATGACTAGAGAAAAAACTACATACATCATATGGCACCACTCGGCTACCAAGCCTGACATGCTAATCGGAGCTTCGGATATCGACCTGTGGCATAAGGCTAGAGGCTTCCGCGGAGTGGGATATAACAGAGTTATACGCAGGGACGGAACGGTGGAGCAGGGGCGCAAGGATGGAGAACAAGGCGCACACTGCAAGGGCTACAACGACCGTAGCTTTGGGGTGTGCATTGTGGGCGGGCTGGGGGATGACGGTGAGCCAGAGTTAAATTTTACAGAGGCGCAATACAGAGCCATCAGAACAGAAGCAGCTCGCCTAAGCGGGCTATACCCTGACGCAGAGCACGTAGGCCACAGGGACCTAGCCGCCACCATCTGCCCTGGTTTCGATGTACGGTTGTACCTTGAGAAAAGAACCACAGGCAGCAAGCAGGTAATACTAGATGCACTGGAGTCTTGCGAGCTGGTATCGTCGAAATGGGCGGAGGATAAAGGGATAAGTAAATGGAACTTCGTTAACCTAATATCAACTATGCGAAAGGAGGGAACGCAGATATCAAGTATCAGGCGCGGGCTTTCTGAATCTATCTACTTCATGGAGGCCAAGGCTTCTGAATTTATCACGGCGTACGTAGCCAACAAATAGCTGAGACAAGGACATGAGCATGCAACAGGAAACGCCACACGTTGAGGAAACAAGTGTTAAGATTAGTACTGGCCCATGTCCTTCGTGCGGCTCTAGGGATAACCTAGCAACGTACAGTGATGGCCATACATACTGCTTCGGTGGTACCTGTAGTTACCGCACCAACCCAGATGAGAGTAGAGCTATGGAAGTACCGGCGTGGAAGACAAAGCCTTCCGACTTAGTAGACCAAGAGTCTATAGCAATTGTAGCAATTAAGGCGCGAGGTATTAGTCTAGATACGTGTAAGCACTTTTCCTACGGAGTAACGCAGGAAGGCGGCGAGTATAAACACGTAGCTCAATACAAATGGGCAGACGGTAGCGCGGGCTATGCAGCTCAGCATATGCGTACACAGTCCAAAGGGTTCCCGTGGAAGGGAAACAAGAAGGAAGCACAACCGTTCTTTGGGCAACACCTCTGCCGTACGGACGGCTTACGCGTAGTAATAACTGAGGGTGAATTGGATTGCATGTCAGTAAGTCAGGCGCAGCAACTCAAATGGCCCGTAGTTAGCATCAAGTCAGGCGCGGGGAACGCGGCACAGGATGTGGCCCAAGGAATCAGTTGGCTTCTGGAGTTCCCTGAAGTGGTCGTAATGTTCGACAACGACGACGCGGGCACCAGGGCAGCGGAGGTTGTAGCCGCAATGCTACCGCCTGGACGCTGCAAGATTGCTACGCTACCAGAGAAGTACAAGGATGCAAACGATGCGATTATGGCAGGAGATACCAAGGCTATAATCGAGGCAATCTGGGGCGCTAAGTTGTGGGCACCTGCAGGTATCGTCAGCATTGCAGACGTTAGAGCAGAGCTGGACCTACCACCAGAGCATGGCCTTTCGTACCCATGGGATTCCATCAACAGGCCGACATTCGGTAGACAGTGGGGGACGTTGGTGGGTATCGGAGCTGGCACAGGAGTAGGCAAAACAGACTTCATAGCGCAGATGATGGCACACGATGTTATAGAGCTTAAGCAGGACATCTTTGTTATCGCGTTCGAGGCACACTACACCGAGACAGCTACGGTTTTGGCTGGCAAGATAGGCGGGAGAAAGTTCCATCTGCCTGCTACAGTAGATAACCAATGGACAGCAGAGGAAAAGAACGCAGCCCTTGATGCTATGGAATCCAAAGAGAATGGCACGGTGCACCTTTACGACGCACGCGGTGAGGCGGACTGGGACACAGTCGAGAAGCGCATAGAGTTTATGCATGCCAATCACGGCGTGAAGGTATTCTACATTGACAACCTGACCGCGTTTGCTGCAGCCAACCCAGAAAAGGAAAGGACAATAATAGAAGGAATCATGGGTAAGATGGCTGCACTAACCACTAGGCTTGGTATCATCGCACACTACGTCTCACACCTAGCAACACCAGAGGGCAAGAGCCATGAGGAAGGCGGCAGTGTTTTGGTACGGCACTTCAAAGGTGCTCGGGCCATTGGATTCTGGACGCATACAGTAATTGGACTGGAGAGGAACACCATTGACGAAGATGAGGATAGCAAGCGTACAGTTTGTGTTGTCCTCCTGAAGATAAGAAAGAACGGCTCTAAGGCAGGCACGCGAGTGATGCTTAAGATGAATAAACAAAACAACCTTGAGGAATCAAAGCATGACTTCATTAGAAGGCCACCACAGGCTGCCGCTGCGGCAGACAGTCCGTTCTAACACGGGCATTCAAGTAGCATCGCTACGCTCGCGGTTACTATTCGACATCGAGACCAACGGCTTGCTACCTGCAGTGAGCAAGGTGCACTGCATTTGGGCAGTCGATATCGATAGCGGCAAGTACTACGACTTCGGACCGGACGCAATCGATGTAGGACTTGAGCTACTGAGTGGTGCGACTGAGCTAGTCGGCCATAATATTCTGGGCTACGACCTCCCAGTGCTAGCTCACATCTATCAGGACTTCACCATCAACAGCGATTGTGTTTACACGGACACGCTGGTATGGGCCAAGCTTGTTAATCAAACTATTAAGGAGGATGACTTCACCAGGTATAACAAGGAGAAAACAAAGAGAGAGCAGCTCGGTAAGAACCATGAAAGCCTACTGCAGGGTATTAACATTGGACGTCATGGTCTGGCTGCGTACGGCAATAGATACGGGGTAGCTAAGGGTGACTACAGTAGCGACATGAAAGCTAAAGGGATAGACCCATGGGCTGAATGGAGCCAGGAGATGCATGACTACTGCAAGCAAGACCTAGTAGTTAACCTCAGGCTCCACACCGAGTTGACCGCAGTAGATTGTAGTCGCGAGGCGCTAGAGCTGGAGCAAGATTTCTCGGTACTACTTAACGACATGAAAGCACATGGCTTTCCTTTCGATAAACCTGCAGCGGTCAAGCTAGTAGCCACTCTATCTGACGCGATAGCTACGGTTAGCAACCAGCTGACCACATCGTTTCCTGACTTTTATATGAGAACAGCCGACGCCGTGACAGCAGCTAGGACTATGAATTTCAAAGACCCCATGCGCGGAGATAGGACCAAAGGCGCACAGCACACACCAGTCGAGCTGCAGCAATTCAATCCAGGCAGCGCGATACATATTGTTAATAGACTTAAGAGGTTCTACGGATACGAGCCAACTGTATTCACAGCAGCGGGCAGACCACAGATGGATAAAGATGTACTAGATGAACTCCCGTACAAAGAAGCTAATAGCATCTCGGATTACTTCATGCTACAAAAACGTCTTGGTCAATTATCTGACGGCCCGTCTGCTTGGCTTAAGAAGGCCGTGGACAACGGCAGCTTACATTCTATTCACGGCAGCGTTAACGGCCTTGGTACACGTACGAGGCGCTGCACGCACAGTGCACCGAATATGGGACAAGTTCCGAGCTTAGTAAATGCTAACGGCAAAGTACCATACGGTTCAGAGTGTAGGAGTTTGTTCTATGCACCTCAGGGCTACACTCTTGTTGGTGTGGATGCATCTGGCTTAGAGCTGCGGTGTCTGGCGCACTACCTCGCTTACTTTGATGGTGGTGCTTATGCGGACGTAGTGACTGACGGAGACGTGCATACTACTAATGCCGTAGCGATGGGCTTAACTAAATCAAAAGATGACAGAGCCTTAGCCAAGCGCCTAGTCTATGCGATTCTGTACGGGGCAGGCGGTATGCTTCTAGGAAAAATCGTCGGGAAAGGTCCGAGGATAGGGAACCAGATTAAGAAGAAATGGATAACAAACGTACCCGGGCTTAGCACTCTCTTGGCTAGCCTTACAGCAACAGCAGCCAATCGCAGCGGCTGGATTAAGACGGTAGATGGAAGCTACCTATTCGATGCCGGAGAGCATACCAACATGAACACACTGTTGCAGTCGACAGGCAGCATTATCTGCAAGCTAGCACCGTTGATATGCAAGGCAGACTGTGAGGCGGCTGGTCTAGTATTTGGGAAAGACTTCCGGTACGTAGCCCACATACACGATGAGTGGCAGGCACTGGTTCTCGATGAGCATGTCGACACGTACGCTGAGCTGGCAATTCGAAGTGTAAGAAAAGCTGGCGAGCACCTGAAGTTAAAGGTGCGATTAGATGCCGAAGAAAACAGGGGAATCAATTGGGCTGAAACCCACTAACATATTAACTGGAGCAGATGAAAATGAAGACGTACAATGTCGACACAGATATACTAATCTACAAGGCCGCAATCTCTGCCGAGAAGGCCACCGATTGGAACAACGGGACTTGGACACTTGAAGCCGACATGGAGGCCGGGGTACGGAACCTAGATGCGCAGGTGGAAGACATTAAGAAAGCGGTAGGCTTCAGCAAAGGGGACATTTTTCAACACTACTTGTCGGACCCTGACAGGTCTAGGTTGGTGCGCAAAAAACTACTGCCAAGCTACAAGAATAACAGGACCTCCAGCAGGCGACCTATGCTGCTAAGCCCATTGTGGGACTACGTAGATACCGAGCTGGGTGGTCGCTGGCTTAAAGGCCGCGAGGGGGACGACATGCTGGGTATAAATCAAACAGCCGATAGCGTATGCGTCTCCGTCGACAAGGACATGCTGACAATCCCTGGTTACCATTATAATATTCTCAAGCCGGAGCAGGGCGTTATCCTTCAGTCACTCAAAGCCGCCGACAGCTTCTTCTATCAACAGGCCCTAGCAGGTGACCCTGTGGATGGATACAGCGGGTGCCCAGGGATAGGCATGAAGACAGCTGCGAGCATACTAGGAGACGAACCGCACATAATCTTGAGAGCAACGTACCATCTTAAGAGCGGGAAGAATAAGGGAGAGCTGAAGGAGACTTGGTACAAGGAGTATCATGACGATTACACGCCGTGGGACACGATAGCTTCGTATTACAGGAAGGCTGGATTAACTAACGAAGACGCGCTCACACAGGGGAGAATGGCCCGCATCGTGCGAGCTGAAGATACACAAGGACTAGACAACAGCGAGATAGAACTATGGCAACCAATGAAAATGAAATTGTGGAAACGAAACGTAATTAAGGTTAGATAAGATGAATGAACGGCAGTTAGAAAATCAAACAGGCATAGAGTGGTTTCGCGCCGCGCCAAGTCACCCGCCACACCCAGAGATGCCAAAGGATATAACAGTGAAAAGCAACACAGCGGAGCGCAGCGATAAAGCCATGCGTTCGAACTCAGGCAAAGTGCCTATGTCTCACGTACTAGACTTTCCTAGGGCCATGGCTTTACTGGCAGAGGTGGCGGAAGGTGGTGCAGAGAAATACAACAGGGGCAACTTCCAGAAAGGACAGGACGCCAGCGTTACTATTGACTGCCTGCTTAGGCATCTATTCAAGTGGTGGGCTGGGGAAGATGACGACAGCGAATCAGGCAAGAGCCACCTCGGGCACGTCATGTGGAATGCCACTGTGCTTGCAGAGGACATGCAGAGAGGCATCAAGCAACAGGACGACCGCACCTTTAACGACGACAACATTCAACCAATCGACGGAGACACGTTTACAAAGTGAATATTTATAACAACTCAGTGTACCTACTGGCTGTAGTCTGGTTAGTAGTTACCCTAAACATGGGGGCAATCCTAACGTGACACTCGTTATCAGCTTAGCAGTCGTGGTAGCAGCATTTGCTGTTATCATTTTTATCATTCGTAGTATCGACAAGTACCTCTGGGATGAGACAGATGATTAGTAAAATTCTAACCGGAACAGCCCTAGCTATAGTAGTGCTCGGAGCCTGGATATATGTTTGGTACCTAATAAAAATGGAAGATGAAGATGAACACCGAAACGAAGAAAGCTTGTAGTAGCTGCAAAGAATTAAAGACAGCCGCTGAGTACAGTAAGGATAGCAGTGCGAAGGATGGGATGCAGAGCGCGTGTAAGGCGTGCAAGGCAGAGTACGCAAAGCAGCCCGAAGCTAAGGCCAAGATGGTAGAGCAGCAGTTACAGCGAAGATACGGTGTGTCCCTTGATTGGTATGATGAGACTCTAGAAGCCCAAGGTGGCGGCTGTGGCATCTGTGGCACTACGGAACCTAGAGGGAAAGGAGGCAAGAATGGCACTTTCTGTGTGGACCACGACCACGAGACCAACGAAGTTAGAGGGCTACTTTGTTTTAGTTGCAACGCAGCATTAGGTTCATTTAAGGATAACCCAGCAATCCTTCAATCAGCTGCTGATTATCTAATCGAACACAAGGGGAAGAAACAGCATGATTAAAGCACAGGTAGCTAGCGAGTTGGTATTGGAGATGGAGCGGCTGTGGCCGAACAGGCTGCCAGACGGAAGCAGGAACGTTGGGATTGAAGAATTGTATTTCTTGATGGGGCAGCAGTCCGTTATTGCCAAGCTAAAGCTCGAGTCTGAGCGGCAAGAAATCATGAGTTTAATCTAGACCCCTATAGTATAAGTAGGCAAAAATTTAGCCCCACATCAACAGGAGACCAGCAAATGTGCTTATCATCATCAGCACCAGCACCGCTACCCGTAACTCCTGCCCCTGTTATCCAAGCGCCTGACATCGAGAAGGCACCAGCGGCAGCACGCAAGACCACAGCGCGTACTAAGAAGTCAACGGCAACTGAGCGAAACAGTTCAGGTAGTCGAACCAAAAAAGGCTCAGCAGCACTGCGAGTCAAACTCAACCTGCCTAAAGCAACAGGCGTGAACCAAGGATAAAACTAAATGTGCCTTTCTTCTAAGCCAGCACCAGCAGCTGCACCCGCAACTGTAGTTGCCCCTAGTCGGGCAGCCGCTCCCGTTGAGCGCACTAACAAAAAGACAGCCAAGCCTAAATTGAAAGCAAAGGCAGCGGCTACCAATAATTCCAAGCCATCGCTTCGCGTTAAGCTTAGCTCAAGCCTGCCAACAGCGACCGGCGTTAACACGTACTAACACTTACACCCAAAGAGGATACCCCATAGATGGATACTCCAGCAGCAGAACAGCAAAATCAAAATGAGACTGCTAGAGCAATCTATGCGCGTCTTGAAATTAAACGAAACGCGGTACTACAGAGGGCACGCGGAGCTAGCGAACTAACCCTCACAGCTTTGATACCACCTGCAGGGCACAGCGAAGGCGAGGCACTCTACTCGCCGTTCCAGTCCGCCGGGGCCGAAGGCGTTAACAACATGGCGTCAAAGCTACTACTTGCATCAATGCAACCTGGGCAGCCCTTCTTCCGTGTAGCTCCAGCATCTGAGGCTAAGGCCGAGATTGAAGCTATGGAAGCTGAGAGTCCAGAAAGGTTAGAGTTAGAAGGACTGTTGACAGACTACGAAGCCAACATCATGGCAGACGTAGAAGACTCCGGAGATAGAGTAGTCATAATCGAATACTACAAGCATTTGATTGTAGGCGGCAACGCCGTGTTTTACCAAGCACAGGACGAAGCTGCTCGAATGTTTCCGCTAAGCCAGTACTGCGTAGCTCGTGACCCGTCTGGTAACGTACGCACACTGGTCATCAAGGAGATATTCACATGTGACACTCTGGATGAAGATGTCAAGGCAATTGTCGTTGCACAGGGCGAAAGCGTTGAGCCTGACGATGAGGTCCCAGTCTATACTTTAATGAGACGGGTTGGTTCGCAGTTCCGCGTGGTGCAGGAGGTGGCAGGAGTTGTCATTCCAGGCACTGAAGGGTCCTATCCATTAGACGCTTCACCGTACATCGTTGGACGTCTAATTCACGTGTCAGGCAGCAGCTATGGCGGTGGCTATGTAGACCAGTACTACGGCGATTTAAGTTCGCTAGAGTCGCTGCGTCAGGCGCTAGTAGAAGGTGCCGTAGCGATGTCTAAAATTGTGTTCCTAGTTCGACCTAATGGGACAACAGATATCCGAACGCTGTCTGAAGCAGACAATGGGGCTATGCGAGAAGGGAACGCTGACGATGTGAGCGTAGTCCAAGGCGAGAAAGCCATGGACCTAAGGGAAGCCCGCGAGTACTCAAATGAAATCGAGACTCGTCTAGCACGCCTATTCCTGATGGACTCCAGCGTAGCACGTGCAAGCGAACGCACTACTGCAACAGAGATACGACAAATGACACAGGCACTTGAGGACGCTTTGGGTGGGGTTTACTCCGCGCTTACAAGAGACTTCCAGCTGCCATACCTTGTGCGTCGCATTGCCATTATGCGTAAGGCCGAAAAGCTAGTGACGCTCCCATCGCAGCTGACACGGTTGACTATCGTCACGGGCATCGAAGCCTTAGGACGTGGCCACGACCGCGAGCGTTTAATGAATTGGATTCAAACTTTAGCTTCCGTAACCCCTCAGTACATCGAGACAGACTTGAATGTGCGGGCGTTTGCCGAGAAGCTAGCGATTGCCGACGGCATCGACATAAAGGCTATCCAAATCAGTAACGAAACCAAGCAGGTATCAGAGCAGCAGATGAAGCAAGAGCAGATGATGCAACAATCCATCGATAAGCTAGGGCCTAACGCTGTAGCTGCAGCTGGACAAATGGTTAACAACGCGAACCCTGAAGGGCTGGACCCTGAGATTATGGGACTACAATAGAGAAGGAGTATATAATGAGTGAAGAAGAGAGTAAGTTGGTACCAAAGAAGCCGCGTGCAGCCAAGGCTGAGCAGGCAGTAAAGCCTCAAGAGCGTAGCGATGCTGCTCAAGAGCCAGTAACCGATGAGCCAGAGCGCGTTAAAATCATGAACGGTGGGCATGTAATGTTCATCCAGAAATTCTAACTAACAGAGAAAATACTTATGAGTGACTTAGACCATGCCGTATCCAGAGCTGACGCCATCCCAGATGGTGCTCTAAGCCCTGCTGATACAGCAAAGGCTATGGGAGTAGACGAAGGCTCCAAGGTGCCCGCGAAGTTTCTTAAAGAGGACGGCACGGTAGACAATGATAAACTGCTGGCTTCATACCTAGCTCTGGAGTCCAATCGTAACGGCAAGGAAACTGCAGCAGATGAGTCTGTAGTTGAGCCTGTAGTTGAAGATGAAGATGGTGATGATGAAGCCAAGGGAGATGCTACAGACAACCCACAGCTCGCAGCTTTCCTTAAAGAGAAAGGCTTTGATATGGCCACCATTAACAAGGAGTTCTACGAAGGAGAGCAGAGCTTCACGCCAGAGCGACTAGCGGAACTAAACGAGGCGTTCGGAGAGGAGACCGTAGCTAACCACATCCGTGGTGTCAAAGCAGCTAACTCAAGCGCAACCGATGCACAGGACGCCGCGACAGCTGAGGTCTATGCTGTAACTGGTTCAGAGGATAACTTCACTAGCATGATGAAACACTTCGAAGACAATGGCGGAACAGTACACGCTGAGCGGTACAACGCTGCGCTAGACTCGGATAACATGAGTGCGCTGCGGGCCGTAGTCGCTGACATGTACGTTGATTATCGAGCGAACGCAACACTAGAACCAACCCGAAGAGTAGCTGCGATGGACAGCAACACGGCTACCGTAGGGTACTCAAGTCAAGCTGAGATGCGAAAGGATTTAAGAAACCCAGAGTATCGTCAAGACCCATCATTCCGTGCCAAGGTGGAAGCCAAGGCAGCGGTCTCTAACTTCTAATGGTAGCGATGCTACTTTAATAAAGGATTAAAATTATGATTTGCAAGTGTAATGAAGAGTGTAAATGCTCTAGCTGTAACTGAATCTAGTTACTAACAACCAATAACTACACCCAGCGATACCGCAGCAATCACCAAGAGTGGGAAGGCTAGTATCGCTGGGATTTACTGGAGAAAAATATGGCAGCTAAACTAGTAGCTTACTCGCAGCTACCTCAAGAATACGGCCAGGACAGCCTACAGCAAATAATAACAGACTGCGCAAGAGTGTCGAACCCAGCTAACCAGGGCAGCGAGACAGACTCCGGTAGGCTGATGAATTACCTCATTGCCAATAAGCACTGGTCTCCCTTAGAAATGGTGTCTATCTGTCTAGAGGTCAACACCACCAGGGACATAGCAAGGCAACTGCTTCGGCATCGCTCCTTCAGCTTCCAAGAGTTTTCTCAAAGATACGCGGACCCAGTAATAGAGTTAGACTTCGTGACGCGTGAGGCTCGACTACAGGATACGGACAACAGGCAGAATAGCATTGAGTTAACTGAGTATGATGACCGACATGTGCAGTGGAAGGTCAAGCAGCTAGCTGTATTGCAGGCAGCTAAGAGTGCCTATAAGTGGGCGATTAGCAACGGGATAGCTAAAGAGCAAGCACGCGCAGTACTACCAGAAGGTCTCACGATGTCTCGGATGTACGTGAACGGTACGCTACGGAGCTGGGTGCATTACATCGAGCTACGCACAGGCAACGGTACCCAGAAGGAACACATGCAAATTGCTAACGATTGTGCCAGAGAGATTGAGAAGGTGTTTCCCTTACAACTTACAACACGCACCTAACCAATTAGGTGGTGCTAGCTGATAACCAAAAGAATCACAGACTGATGGCCCTTGCGAGGACAACCTTCCAGGCAGAGATACTAGAAGTTAAGGCAATTTACCCTTTATAATCTTAACCTTTTAAAACTGGAAACATATCATGGCAGCAAACGTAGTAGGCCGTATCGGTCAAGTAAATCAATCTGGTGGCGTAGAAGCTAGCTTCCTTAAAGTGTTCGGCGGCGAAGTCATCAATACCTTCGACGAGCTGAACGTCATCTCTCCACACGTAGTGATGCGTAACATCTCTAGTGGCAAGACTGCTCAATTCCCTGTGACGGGCGTTGCGGCTGCAGCTTACCATGTGCCGGGCGCTCAGTTGCTTGGCCAAAACACGATGATGCACAGCGAAAAGACCATCGGTATTGATGGTGTCTTACTGTCGCACGAGAGCATCGCTGAAATTGATGAGAAAATGTCCCACTGGGAGACTCGCTCTGAGTACGCCCGCAAGATGGGTGCAGCTCTGGCCATCAAGTCCGACCAACAGCAGCTCCAAGTGATGTTGCTGGCGGCACGCGCCTCTGCAACTCTAACTGGTGGTAACGGCGGAACCGCTCTTACCGATGCGGATGCAGCAACTAACGCGGCTAGCCTTGCAGCTACCGCGTACACCTGCTCGCAGACCTTTGATGAAGCTGATGTTCCTGAAGATGGGCGCGTACTTTGCGTTCGACCTGCCCAGTACTACTTGCTTGCGCAAGAGACTGGCCTTATTGATACAGACTTTAGTGCCGCTAACGGCGACTACTCTAAAGCCCAAATCAAAATGGTAGGCGGTCTTCAAATCATCAAGTCGAACCACATCCCTAGCACCACGCTATCGGCAGAGACCGGCGTGTCGGCGACTAACACATACCACGGCGTCTTCGGAACCACGGTAGCTGTTGCGTTCCAAAAGGGAGCCATTGGTACGGTCAAGTTGATGGACATCGCTGTTGAAAGCGAATGGCAAATCAGCCGTCAAAGCACGTTGCTTGTTACCAAAATGGCTGTCGGTCACGGCATCCTGCGCCCTGAGTGCGCTATCGAAATCAAGACTGCTTAAGTCTTAAAAAACTACCTAACCCTAGTCAGAGCATAGACCTTAACCCCTATGCTTTGGCTGGGGTTTTTTTTTACTAACCCTTAAATTACTGGAGAACAGCATGGCTGTTGCAAACCTAGAACGACAGGCTGCAGTTAACATCGGCCTAACAAATATTGGACTTGCGCCTGTAGCGACGTTGACCGGAGCTTTACCTGCTGTTGTCTCGCAGGCTGTTGCGGTGCTTGATGAAGTAAACCGAAACATGCAGGCAAAAGGATTACACTGGAACACAGAGTACGACTACCCACTAGTGCCAGACGGCAGCGGCTACATTACGTGGCCAGATAGCCTAGCAAAGATTACACTCACGGCGGCGAACAACCCAGGCGAGGTTATACTAGTGCGCCGAAGCAGCAAGCTATATGACCGCACCGCTAGGACTAACGTGTGGGCTGATACTCTGCTGGCTACGGTAGTTGTGTACTTGGAGTGGGATGACCTGCCGCAGGCTGCTAGGCAGTACGTCGCAGTCAGGGCCGCGCGAACGCTATCAGACAGAGTGGTAGGCTCGCAAGAGGCTGCGTCCCTAACAGAGCAAGACGAGTTCCTAGCGAAGTCAGAGATGATGGACGAAGAGAGTCTTCTTGCACAGTACAACGTGTTCGATAACTACTCTAGCTCCGGGGCACTGCGCCGCACGCTTGGGCAGAAATGGCACTACAACAGGTAGAAATAAATGTCTAGAAGACTAATTACCGAATCCATACCAAACTTGGTGAACGGAGTAAGCCAGCAGCCACCTGCGCTGCGGTTATCCTCACAGTCTGAGTTTGAATTTAACAGGCTCTCAAGCGTAGTCGATGGCAATAAGGTCCGGCCACCATCAATCCATGTGGCCAAGATTGGCACAGGCACGTTAGCCGAGGCTCACTTTAAGACAATCAACCGAGACATCAGCGAGCGCTATACAACCATCCTCACAGGCGGCGAAGGCATCCTCGTTAACGATATTGATGGGACCAGCAAGACCGTCTCATTCGCACAGCACACGCGTACATCCATACTGAATGGAGTATCTAATCGCTCAGGCAACACCACGCTAATCAACCTACACTCCGATGAGACTGGCATGACGCTTACATCGGTTATCGTGGGTACTCTAACGCTGACATGGGAGTATGCAGATGACGCGGCGTTCTCGGTTAACCTAACGACACTGCGAGTCGATACTGTGTCCACTTCAGCGGTAGCGGCATGGGACCCTGCAGCATTGAACGGCAAGTACTTCCGGGCTACCATCTCCGGTTGGACTGCTGGTTCATCTGTGGAAGCAGAGTTCACCCTGGCAGACGTCGGGTACTTGAGCACCG
>TARA_R110000824_G_scaffold6766_5_pt1 | contig 16838 bp, 36 predicted proteins | sample TARA_R110000824 | Tara Oceans TARA_R110000824 (sample SAMEA4397747) | marine metagenome | biome: Polar Biome; feature: [MES] marine water layer (ENVO:01000295) within the mesopelagic zone...; material: water (ENVO:00002006), including particulate matter (ENVO:01000060) such as......
GGTACTACAGAGATATATAAATTACATTTATAATAAGACAAGTTTATATTTGGAAAGAACGAATACTTCCTATGTTTATCAATATTTGTTGGACGAAAGACGGTGAAACTAAAAAAACACTTATGGCTATAGGTAAGGCAAAATACATGGTTCAAGAACTAGAAAATCAAGGAATTAAAACTTGGTTAGAATTAGAAAATATAACTGTATAAAATACAGCCACCCATTTTTTATTTTTTTTGCATGATTATAATGTTATATAACTTAAGTAAGTTATGTTATGTAACTCTACTCTACTGTTAGCAACTCTTTAACAAATGTTACATAACTTAATAAGACTTATATGTTCATCTTTTTCTTAGTATGTCATGACAAAAATTAAATCAATTTCAGTATCTAAAGAGGGAGAGAAAATATATGAGGACTTGAATAAAATAAGACCTAACACAATATCATTTAGTTCTATGTTGGTTCTGGCTTCAAGAGAATATGTAAAGAATCATATGATAACTGATACCAGGATTACAGATTTCGAATCTGAGGATGCTCGGATGCTACCATCTGTATATGCTGATCCTCATTACTGGACAGACATGATAACAACTATGGAAACAAAAGACTTAAAATTATTACAAGGTAAATTAAAACAAATACAGAACTTAATCAGATTCCAACAGGACAAGATATTATGACAGACTATACAGATTCTGCAATGGCAGATAGATTTGAAAATTTCTTTAAACACTTTAAGGTTAATGGTGATTATACATATGTAAATGATATTGATAGTCTTATAGCACAACCACATCATGTGTCAATAGATTATAATGATTTCACAGATGATATCAAAAAGGATATACTTATTGGACAAACAGATAACAGAGTTCAAAAAGTAATGTTCAAAGCAATATGTCAAGTGTTTAGACAGAGGAACTCAATAGACTCAGCAATTCAAGCAGACATAATAAAATTTGAACTGTTGAATTGGAAAGGATATGAGGGTACGATATTCGGTAATCCAAAAACAAGTGGTGTAGATATCATAAGTCCACCTGACATTGAAGTATTAAATGATACAGTAGAGAACTGTGTTAATAAATTATTTAATTATAACTCAACAGGAGTTTTTAATAATTACAAATATGATGAAATTATCAGTAGTCTTAAACCTACTAGTACATTCACATTGGATATAACCCCAACAGTCATATCAAAAATGTTCCTAGATACAGGAAAAAAATTCTATGATATAGTTAAACAGGCATTAATATTATCACTTGAGGAATCACATCAAAAAGTAGATGTAGAAACTGTATACTCTGGATTAAACATAGAGTTCACAGGCATACCTACAATCAACATGTATGATATCAAGGCACGTAAACATGAGAATAAGATGGTAACATTTGACACAACTGTGATAGCATTAGACTCTCCAAAATCATATACAAAATCAGCAACTGCAATATGTACTATATGTGGTATGGATAAAATGATTAAGTGTACAAATGAGAGGAAGATGCCACCTGCAAAGTGTGATAACCCTGCATGTAAAAGGGCAGGCATGACAATAGACCCTGATACAATAGTCACTGATGACATACAAACTATAGTTATGCAAGAGCCTATGGAGTTAGCAAAAAATAATTCACCTGTAATATTAATAGGAAAATTATTAGGAACCAAGGTAGGCTCCTCATTTGCAGGTCAGAAGAAAAGAATCACAGGACTATTCAAATCAGTAATAGATCCAAAGAAAATTGAGAATGATATTTACATAGAGGTTGCCTCTGTTGAGAGTCTTGAAGGTACAGATACTGTATATCCAACCAACGATGAACTATGTAAAATAATAGATGACTCTAAAGAGGAGGGGTTTCTTGACAAAGTATCTGCATCATTTGCCCCACATATCTATGGTTACAAGACAATCAAACTATCAGTTCTCCTGGGATTGGTTGGTGGTAACACTACTTCAATGAAGAGAGGTAATACACACATGCTGTTAGTAGGAGATCCATCAATGGCAAAGTCAGAGTTATTAAAGTTTGCAAATAAGGTTACACAAAAATCAATGTATACTTCAGGTAGAGGAGCAACGGCAGCTGGTCTTACAATAGGTATGGTTAAACTGTCTGATAATAGAATGGTTGCAATGGCTGGAGTACTTCCATTATGTTCAGGTGGTCATGCATTCATAGATGAGTTTGATAAGATGAATCCAGATGATAGGTCAGGGCTACACGAAGCAATGGAACAACAAACAGTATCAATAGCAAAGGCAGGAATCCAGATGAGCCTACCATCAAAGACTACTATCATTTCCGCAGCGAATCCAAAGTCGGGTAAGTATGATTTGAACATGCCAATATCAGATAACTTAGAAGTACCCCCACCACTCATATCTAGATTTGATTTGATATGGCTATTCACTGATAAGGTTCACAGAGACGATGATAGAAGAAAGGCTATGCATATAATAAAATCATTTACTGATGACACACAGGCAGTTGACACATACATGTCAGAGGAGATGTTAAAAAAATATCTTAATCATGCTAGAGACTTACATCCTAAATTAACAAAAGAGGTAGAGAAAAACATTGCAGACTTGTATGAAAAGATGAGACATATTGGTGGTGATGAAGATGAAAATAATTTAACAATAGGACTTAGACAATTAGAATCAATTATAAGATTATCAACAGCACATGCTAAACTATTGTTAAAGGAACAAGTTGACATATCTGATGTCAATGCTGTGAGAGATATTGTATCTGAGAGTTATGATTCATTTGGATATGACTTAAACAAAGGTGAAGTCAATCAGGACTTGTTGTTCGCCTCATCATCAAAAGATACAAAGGATATGAGAGCAAGACATATTTGGTACAAGGTAGCAGATAAAGATGGTAGTGTTGACATGACAAAGTTTATGAAAAAACTAAGTGATGATAGTATGTTCTCTGGAACAAAGGCACAATCATGGTTCGGACTTTGGGAAACTAATGGTGTCATCAAACTCAACAAGAACGGAACATGGAGATTATCATAACACTTAATACTATGTCTTTATGTACAGGAGTGTGGCAATGGAAGATATAGAAGAGATAACTGATTCGTTAGAAGTAGAGTCTCCTGATGTAGAAGATGAGATTGATTATTCCTTATCACAATTAAAAGGACTTGGTAAAGTAACTGAAAAAAAACTTATTGGGTTTGGTGTAACATCATTAATCGATTTATGTATAAGAGGTTCAAAAGAAATATCAGAGATAACAGGTGTAACTAAAGCGACAACTGATACATGGTGCATGGGATCACATAAACTGTTAGAAGAGAAAGGTATCATAAGAGATTCTAGTATGAGTGTATTAGATTTATTAGAGTATCAAAAACAATCCCCTAAGATTAGAACAAAGTGTAAAGCATTAGATGATCTGTTTAACGGTGGGTTAGAGCCTGAAGCAACGTATGAAGTATATGGACAATTTGGTTCAGGTAAGACACAGTTCTGTAACACTCTAACAGTAGAGACTATCAATGCAGGAGACAATGTTGTTTGGATAGACTGTGAAGATACATTCAAACCAAGAAGAATAATGGAAATAATTCAAGCAAGAGAATATGGTAACGAGGAAGAAGCAAAGGACATGCTTAAACATATCACATATTTCTATTGTCCTAACACTGAACAGATGATGGGAACAGTTAATGCATTATCAACATTACTAATGGATAAGAAACCAAAGTTAGTTATACTTGATGGAGCAATCGGACAGTTCAGAGAGGAGTATCTAGGCAGGGGGACTTTGGCAGAAAGACAAATGCAGATAGCCAGACTCATGACACACATCAAAAACATAACATATTATTTCAAATGTACTGTTGTCTTTACTAATCAGGTAATGTCAGATCCATCGGTAATGTTTGGAGATCCTATCAAGCCGATTGGTGGAAATATTGTAGCACACGCAAGTGGATATAGATTATACTTTAAGAAACCAGGGAAGAGACATGTTGCAAGAATGGTTGATAGTCCTGAACATGCTCAAGCAGATGCAGAGTTTATGCTTAATGATAAAGGAGTGGATGATATTGAAGAAGAGTAAGTGTGCAAACTGTGGAGATGTTCTCCTGGTCAAGGGAGACACATTCTGTAACAAGGGATGTATGACACAGTTCTTTTTTAGTTCACCAGCTGGGTGATTACATATTATGTTGAACAGGATAGATTCATGTTATAATCAAGGCATGGCACGGTTTTTGTTTTACCGTCATTGATTCCTGTTCGCTTTGAATCCTAGACAACGTATGAGGTTTAGTAATCGCAAGGCAGTTAATTGGTTATTAGAAAATCAGTATGATGAGATATGGTTAAAGGCACACACAAAACGTACTGACTTAACATACACATTAGGTAATTGGTACAGAGCAATGGATCTATGGAATCTATTTGATGGTATATGTTTTGATAAGAATGGTAACATAATACTAATACAGGTCAAGACTAATGCGTGGGCTAAAGGTAAGGACTTTGTAGATTTTCTATCAGATAAAAAACACCTCAAAGTCTTATCAATAAACGTCAAAGGAAAGGATAGAAAGTGGGAAGTATTCACAAGAGAGTATGAATCTTTATAACTGATTGAGTATTCATATAATATATGTCAGACTTAACTATAATTGCAGGTGGCAAATGTGAAAAATGTGATCACCCACAACAAACACATGAGGAAAATACAGGTTGTACATATCCTATGGAAGATGGTTCACCATGTGCATGTGAGTCTATAGGTTCTTACTAACATTAATAAGCAAGGTTAATATTAATACTACATGCATCTAGATAGAAACAATGCTTGGATAGGTAAAGGAGAAGATACAGTATTTAAAATGTTAAGTGATATGTATAAAGAACCTACCTTTGAGATTAAAAGACAATACATGTTTAAAGATTTAATGAATGAAGTATTCAGAGGTTCATTAAGTGAGAGACAAGAGAAGGAGTCGTTGGACTTTGTCATTTTCGGGGAGACAATCAAAACCTTGGTAATAAGAGTTCAAGATAAACATCACGCAAGTCTTAGAGCGTCAGGTCATGATATTGTACAGAAAAAAATGCTAGAGTGGAATGATTGCAATGTTATAGACATACAATTTTATAATTGTCCAAACATATTCAAGGAATTGTTTAACAATGAATCTAGTAGAGAATTAATAGAAGCATTTCAACACGAAAATGTACCAATACCACAATAACATTTATATATTATTAGAATGACAATTACGCATGATGTATAGAAATTCTAATCAGATAACAGAATCAATACTTCAATCAGTATCAGATTCAGGGGTTGAGGGTATCAAGACTACACGATTATTACATAAATCCAACTTATCACATGGCAGATTAAAAACATTTGTTAATAAACTGATACAATCAAACCTTATCAATAAAATTGAAGTAAATGATAAGTCAATATTTATCATTACAGAAAATGGGCGTGTTTATCTTGATGAGTATAGAAAATTCTCAAGCATTGCAGATTCTTTTGGTTTAGAATTATAAACATATATATAATTAAGTTTTGTAGCCTACTTGATGAAAAAACAATTCATTATAATAGCAGTATTAGTCAGTGTAGCACTGACTTCATACAGTTATGCAGAAGAGAGTATAACACAAGTACCCTTTGACTCTGTTGGAAAATCATGTTGGTACGATGAGCCTCAGTATGAGTATCATTGCACATGGCAAGGTTATATTGTACCATTCACAGTTGAGGATCTTGAAGAGTTCAAGGGTGTAATAAGTGAAGAAGTTTATCAGGAAGAATTTGATAGACTTACAGCTGAATTAAATCCAGTAGTCATACCACAACTAACTAAGGACGAAAAGACAATTAAACATCTTGAGTTAAAGTTAGCTGATGGTACAATGACAACACCTGATGCAGTTCTATTACAAATGTTGAGAGAGTTGGACGAGTGCCAACAGGGATTAGGAAATTCCTCAGCAATACAAACGGAAAGAACATTTACCATATCACAGTACGGATATTTGGAAGTATTCAATGTTGATGTGTCAGGACAATTTGGAGAACTTTCTATGGCAATCGAGGAGTGTAAAGCCCAACAAGTATTGGAACATCAAATACTAACTGTTGCATACTTGCACTTTGAGGAAGCAGATAGAGCTGGAAACTTTGAACACTATGAATCATTACAAGGTGTAAGTGCAATACCATTTGACCATTTCAGAAATACAAATAACACAGTAGATATTTCTGTAATATGTGATGGTCACGCATACCCACAATCCTACAAGGATAACATGGGATGTCCACCTATAGTATATGACGGATATGAATATCCTGAGGGTAACGGTTTCATAAGTTATTATTCCCCAATAATAGAGGAATATACATTCTTCATGCAGGACTATGGTAATAAAGTAGCAACGACACATGACAAGTTGGTACAAGAATCCATTGCAAAACCAATAGTAGAGGAGATGTTATTAGATAATCTCTTTGCTCAAAACAAACTCAAGTCCGAGGATTAATCCTCTTTTTTTTTAGTATTATTAGTATTGACAGTATGCACTAGTACTTTATATACTTGAAATTGATGAGCGTATTTAGACAGATAATGTTTAAGTATAATTAGACAATGATAATGATATGGATAATGACGCTCAACCAATAGAGTTCAGGTTTGGTAAGAGAGGCGAATCAGCATCATTTAATTGTAAGACGAAGAACATACGAGTAAACTTAAGATACGTGGATAGTGTAGAGCATTTGTATTCTTTGATAGAACACGAAGTAGTACATAAGATCCTAGATGAAGATGACTTTGACATAACTGCCGAACATAAATTAATTGATAGAATGTCATGGGCAGAATACATATTATAGAATGATTTATATGTAAGTGGTTTATAATTTAATTAGGTTAAGTAGTAGTACCTTGGCGATGACATGGCTCATTTATAAAACTACTAGGATTCTCTACTTGCGAACGATAACTTTTAATGTATAACTTAGAGGTTGCACTATCATTACATCTATCATTACAATATAGTTTACCGAACAACGAAGTAGTAGAGGTCATTAAAACATCACAAGTAATACATTTCCATGTTGAATAGTTGCGTGTCTTACTGTTGCGACACTTGTTACAAAATCTATATTTCTTTGACTTGCTTTGACGCTTAAATTCATATAATGTTAATCCATTATTACAGCGAATGTTTGCACACTCTATCTTTGATTCAATCATTTAGTATTATTTCTACTAGAACTCTACATTCATCACATAAATCTAACGAATCTAATTTCTTCGTAGTCTTATCATTAATACATATATTGCAAATCATATTGATCCTTCTCCTTTTAAATGAATTAACATATTCAACAACCTATCTATATAAATATCATCAAACCCCTTTAAAGTTTCTTGCGAATATCTACTGCTTGGAATCCATAATTCTGTTTCTAAGTTAGTAATATACTCTAATTTCTTCTTACGTTCCTTAGGGGTCAATAAAAAGAAATAAAGGTGGAGTCTATTTAAATTCTTCTGATTCTGTCTCTATATTTTCGATGTTATCAAGCACGTTTACGTCCATCATATCTCTCATACGCCTCTCGATTAAGTAATCAAAGTCAATGTTATCTAAACTATCAGTTTTATCTTCCTGTAAAGTTTTCATAGACTTTAGGGTATGAACTATACCTGCTAAGAAATAATCGTTCATCAAATCTGTATCTCGTGTCATTATCTACTCCTTTAAATTTTCTTTTACTTAACTGTTTACATTCTTTTTACATTCTCCTCTACTAATCTGTTTCTGCTATGTGTTCGTAAAATATTACTACAACATGGACATCTAAATCTTTGTACATCTTCAAGATAGAATCCATAACTGCAATCTCTACAAAAACCTGTCATTTTTTCTATCTTATAATTTGCTCTATCATATCTATCACAAATTCCTCTACATTTCTTAACCATTATTCTTCTCCAAAAAAGGAATAACTATTGTCAGCGTGGTGTACAACTTTCATTGCGTGTGTGAACGTAAGAACAGTAGTAGCTCCACGACTAGCGATAGATGGTGGCGAATTGTTAAACTCTATATCTGCCGACACATTGACGAAGTTAATCTTGTGCGTGTTCCATTCATTGTTACCATGCTTGATAATAAGAGGAGAGCCCGTACCTTTCTTACATTTACAATAGAATGTATAGAGAGGAACTGCCTCACTTACGACCACTTTAGAAAGTGGCGTGGGTTTTGTTATAGTACAGGTAGACATGATTAATGTGCCAGATAGTTAATGTTTGATACTGTCTTTAGATAACATGCTTGACAATCTCCACATTCACTACCATGATTATCATCAGCATATACAGGACAATCAATTCCTTTCATTTTACCCATCATCTTTTTAGTAATCACAACAGATGTGGTACAACCATCAACGAATGTTGTAGATCCATTAACCATAGAAGCACTAATCCTAATGTTTAGATTTGCAGGTATGTCATGTGTCTTAATCCATTCTCTAACAACAACAGATTCTTTAGTAGGCAACCAATGTTTTATTTGAGGTGTTTGTTCTGCTATTTCTACCATCTTAGATAGATGTTCTGGGCTTTGTATGTCTCCACTATCATGCCATCTAAATATACTCAACTTGTTACCCTTGTATTTCTTTCTATTCAATATGAATATCATAGCATCAACCCATAGTGGATCATTGTTAATCAAATCTAATCTCAAGTCCATACATCTTTGTACAATTTTGAATATGTATCTACCTTTTCTAGCATAACATAACTCACATACTGATCCTTTAATTGCATGTAGTTTTCCACCTACCTTACATTTGTGAGCACTAATACTATATCCGTATGTGTTCATCTTTGATGGATTGGATAAGCTACGTATGTGTGCCTGTGCTTCTTTCATTGTTTTGAATCGGTGATAGATTCTTCTCATTTTAAATATCTGTTTAGACATTGTTAGTCTCCAACCGAACCTTTATACTTGTTCCACTTTCATCTTGCTTGTTTTCCTTATAGTATTTTATACTGTCCTCACGATTGTACTGAATGAATGTAGTCAAAGGAGTTTCATGTATTTTCCTATGACATTCGTAGTGAACATACGCTATGATTTCAGGATAGTATGACACATGATGCTTGATAAGTTTGACATCTATTTTCTTATCAAGACACAACAGGCATAGATCCTTACTGTTCATGTATGTAATGGTCATGATAATTCCTCACAGGTCATGTTCAATCTCATACAATGCCTGAGAATACTCACTAACATTATCTTCATAACATTGATAACAGGTATCTCCCTTACTATAATCCTCGATTGGCATATACTCATCATTGATACCTCTCTCATCACACTTGGTTATAAGTTCCATGAATGTCAATGCAGTAGATACCTCACAATATATACACACAGGTTTTATTTTTTCAACTGTACTCATGATTAAAATTTATAACGGAGATGATTCTCCACCATTGAATCTGTCCACCCGAATGTTCTTCCTCTTTCCTCTAATACCTTTCTGTATTCTTCTTCTGAGAAATGATTATCTGGGTGTGATTTATGATTGAACTTTATCTCAGGCATAGTTCCGTAATCATCACTACCCTCATCTCCTTCTAACCATGCTGACAATTCTTTAACAAGTCGAGCAACATCTTTCTTGGTCATGTGTATAGATACATCTGCATCACTAAATGTTTCATAACTATGTCCTTTTCCTATTGACATGATAGTACATCTGTTGCCGTTCCTATCTCCACCCATGTATGAGTGTAGTCTTATATGTGTAGGCTCGGTAAGATTTCCTCTACAATGTATGTCGTCCATGCTTGTTGTAGCAACTCCATATCCATAGAACCCTGCGTAACTGTGAGACATTATTCTATACTCCTCTTGTTCTTTGGGTTATCTGCCCTATCTGTCCATGCCTTAAGTTTGTATTTCTTTCTATTAGAATTGATGACATCTTTGTGGTTGATATAATATAATCTATTAATCAACTTCTTTAGTCTTGTCTTATCTTCTTCTCTAGTAGTCATGTTTAATCTCCTCTATCCTCTAGTTCAATACCATCATGGCGTATTTTAAATTCATACTTACAATCATTGCATTGAGGTGGATATACTTTCCAATCTATTGATTCATGTGTGCAAGTCATTTACATTAGACCACGCCAAAACTCGCATAATTCTTTCCAACAGTATTCACACAGGTCTTGCTCATTATGTTTGACGAATGATCCAGTATCTTTATCACAGGTATCACAAACAGTATGTTCATTTTCAATCATGAGTAATACTCCGCATATGTATCAGGTTGCCAAGACGGTGTGTATTCATCATCACTAAATCCAGTACAACCATCACAATCTTTCATGTTACATGCCATAATAATTTCTCCTTCAGAATTATATACATACTCATCTTCCTCTAAATGATCTGACCATGAATGACCACAGTTTCCACATGGATAATCATCTCCATCACACATAGCCTCAGTACAACCAGCAGGTAAATCACTAGCCATTATACTAACTCCCTCATTATAGGTGGCAACGAATTGATTTCCTCATTCAACTGATCTCTCCATGCTACCATGTTCTTAACAAAACATTCATGACAATGCCTATTCCAAAATCCACCTGCATGATATTTGTTTTGATTAGATAAATTCATACGCCATTCATGCCTGTCCTCACCATCTTCAAATTCATGACTACATGTAACACAACTAGAATACCAACCTTGTTCTCCATGTCGCCTTGTTCTAATTATCTTATGTTCCATGATTGTCATTCTCTTAACTTCTCCTGTATAATACTTGCTAGTATATCTTTCGTTAAGAAGATAAGTTCTGCTGTCTTTTGTCCACCATATGTATAAGAGATTCTATTGATGCAGTTCAATCTAAATCAAATCCCATATCTTCATGTTCAATAACTTCTGTTGACATTTGATGAAACTCCTCACATTCTTCATTGATCCAATCGCCAAAGAATCTTACAACTAAATGATTCCAAACAAATAATTTAATCATACTGTATCTCCACACACCATACATATATTTACATGTATTTCATCTTCGCCATCAAACACCCAATCTTCTTCTACTCTTGGGTGGTCACAGATATTCTTATGACATTCCAATGCAGTAATTCTAGCCTCAAGTTCTTTTACCTTTGACCATGTTACCCATGCGTCTTGAGGCATATCATCAAAGTTCATGATTAAATTCCCAATGCCGTTTTGTTTTCTGAATCAAACAATACCTCATCTCTTAACACGTCTTGCATTTTATCTGTGAGTTGATTAAAGAATACTCCGTCATTAATATCTGGGGCTAGTAAGAAACCAATCTTACCCATGATAGTTAATTCAGTTGCACCTAATTCTATCTCACCAATCTTTGTTTGTATTGTCATCTTAGATAAGTTACCTTGTGCAACAGTACATAGGAATTTGTAATGTCCACTATCATCTTTGTAATGAGATACTCCTGAATCATTTACCATGAATCTTTCATCAACAACATACAACGTGGTATTATCTTTGTTCGTTTTTGTTCTCACTCTATCACCAAACACATCAATCATTTCTTTCATTAGTTCTGATTTCTTTTCTACGAAATAGAGTTTCTTAAATAATTTATTGTACTGTGTGTCTTGATGATTTAGTTTGTGTGCCTGTATTGATTCACAAATCTGTACTGAATCTCTTATCTGTATAGTTTCTCCACTCATAAAGGAATTAAATATACCATCATCAAATGTTTCTTGAACGTATGAATCATCATCAAACTTATAGAATATTCTATCTCCCTTATAGTGTCTATACTTTACTTGATTGTATATTGTATTAGGAACTGTCTTGACCTTACCTGCTTCAAATAGAATGAGAGAGTTATCTCTTTCTGCTATTATCTTAGGGTTCATTATTCAGGGTTCTCCTTTACTGAGTTATTATGTACTGTTTGCCATAGTTCTTCTGCTAATGTTTCCATGTTTTGATGAATCCACCAATGGTTTTCAGGATTATCATAGGACATAGTATCAGAATTTGAATCAACTATCTTAGCCCATGATGCAGGTATTGATCTAGGTTCAGTATATTTTATACTAACTGTCATTGTTTCAACAACTCGTTGAGTTCTCTTGCCTGTTCTTCAACATCATCTATCTTGTTAACGTCATGTTGCATAGCACTCATGAATACACCATTGTATTTATCAGGTAATAATACTGATACCCAATATACTCGTAGTACATATACTGCACGTTCTTTGTCATAGTTATGGTCAATGAAGTTCAAGTAATCTGATTCATTATCTTTCATGATAAATCTTGCTAGTCCATGAGCATTTTGATCAAAGGTTATTTCAAACACTACCCTTGAAACCTCAGTAGCATACCATTCCAATGCTATTAGATCATCAACATGACTTACAGTTATGAATCTTGGTGTTTCAGGTTCTTCACTACTACCTCTACCACTATCATCATTAGCCATGACAACATTTTCTAATAGTGCAGTAGAATCCTGTGTTAGAATTGCATAGTAATGACCTCTAAGTTGATCGCCTTTAACGAATCCCTCATTGGTTTGATACCATGTATCTGCAACGGAATCCATAAGTCCATTAAAGCTATTGACCTCATCAGATATTCCTTTCATGTCGTGCATAACTTTCCAGTTATTAGCATACTTATTCAATCCAATAATAACATCACCGAACTGTTTTGTACTAGCAGTAATCATTTTCTCATGTACGTTGTCATTGATTTCACCGATAGTAGTTGAATACTTTTCAGCTCCACTACGCCAACCACTAACACTTCCAAACAAAGAAGATCCATCTGTTCCTCTTGAACTATTGTATAACACTATGCTTCTATCTGCTGTGAATGTTTCGGTAGTGCCATCTGATTTAGTAGTCTTACTACGTTTCTCTTTGATCTTATGTTCTTTCTTGTAATCCTCACCCATGATAATACCTAACTGTTTAAAGAACTCAATCCTATGACTTCTTCTCTCATCAGATAATCTTTTCGTGAGTCTAAAGAATTGTACTGAACCGTCAAACGATTCCTCTAATACTTTCATTAGATCAGATCGTAATGATTTAAGACATATGATAGTTCCACCTGTGGCTAACATATCGCTAAGAGATGCCGTAGTTTTATCAGGTTGTGAATACCTAGAGCTCAATGTAGTTGATATTTCTTTAGTGGCATCACTAAGATAATCTTCAAGCTCCCACATAACATTACGAGAAATCAAGCACTTGTTTATTGATTTGTTGTAGTCATCAATATCTTCCATGTTATACTTGCTCATGTATTCTTTCAAATCTGCCTTGAGTTGTGCCTCTAACGCTTCAATAGAACGATACTCTAACGCATCTCTACTAGCAACAGGCGAGAACTTTCTTTCGTTCTTCACATTCATTAATGCTACTGCGAATCCATTTGTTTTGATCTGAGATTCAACTGCTGTTCCTGCTAATAGTAATGGAATACTATTTGTTCTATCATTGATAGAGATAGCTCCGTACTTTGATTTCTTTACAATCATAATACCATCAAATCTATAATCCTCATTGTCTATTGTGATTTCCTCATAGAACATTACCTTACTTTCATCAGTTGCTTTTGTGTCTCTAAGATAATTCAGATGTTCTGATTGTCTTATGTATTCCATTCCGTTGTTATACATTGGACACTCTATGATACCTTTCTCATAGTCAACTGATCTATATCCTATGCTCTCAACGTTATCCAATAGTATAATCTTTGTTGGAATTTGTGAGAATCTAGCCAACTTATGTATCAGTTCAATAGCTTCCGAGAATGATACGTCATCATTACATGTCATGGTAAGTTTAGTTCCATAGTCACTCATGTTTTCGACATCATTATCTTTGCTTAATGGTATAGGTTTAAACTTTAAACCACTATCACATAGCATGGCATAGTGTTCATTGTTTTCTCTTGACCACGTTTCAAGTAATACTGCGTCAGTTAATAGTGCATAAGATATGAATCCCATACCAAATTGTCCTATCTCCTCACCGTCTTGATTACCTGACGTGCCTATAACTCTAAGAACTTTATTGAACATAGCTTTAGTAATGCCTAAAGAATCCACACCTTGAATACTCAATTCTCTTGATGATTCGTTTGGATTAATAGTGATAACTAACGTTGGGTTTCCACCCATCTTCTTAGCCATTCTACAAGCCCTTGCTTCATTGTTAAACAGTTCTCGTAGTCCACTTTTCCATGATGAATAAATCTTCTTGGCTAGTGTTTGACCAATAACTTCTGAGTTGATAATGATATTAATATTACCATGCTCATCTATTATATCCTTGAAAGAATCCTGTCCATCTACTTCGGGCATGTCATTCTCGTAACTCATATCAACTTTAGGTTCGTATGTTTCTACCTTGTCATATATTCCTGTCATTTTATTTCTCCTCTTTAAAAAAAAGAAAGAATGGTTGTAGTATTAACCACCAGATACTGCTGGGAATCCTACTAAACCACGCTGACCATTGACGGTTTCTGTTCGTGCTGAAAATCCTAATGGGATTCTCATTCCACGACTACCCTCAGATGTAATGGTTTTCATTGGAACTAACACTTTAGATGTTGAACTCTCTAAGAATATCATACCTAATCTACTACCTAATGATGAAACAAATTGTTTCTCCTCAGCAGTAAAGATAGATGTTAACTCTACAAATTCTGTGTGTCCATCTGTTTTAAACTGAACTTCAGTTTTAAACTCAGGTGTTTCGATACCAATTTTTGCTGGTATAATTATTTCGGTTATTTGTTGTGTCATATTTATCACTCCTTGATATTTAATTTGGTTGATGTTTTATATTACTGTTTGTTAATCACCTCTCTTATTGCTTCTGCGTGTGAGCAGGTTCGTCTATAATTATATCCTTTACATTCACAATACACTTCTTCACGTTCAACAGTTACCATGTAACTCTTGTCGGGGTGTGTTAGTGAACGTACTTGATATATATCTACGCCTACTTCTGCAAAATTGCCTGAAGATACTATCTTCTTGGCTTGTTGTTGTGTGTGTTGTGACAATTTCATAGACTTCCTATCAAAGCACGTCTTTGTGCCTCAAGTTCTGTGTAATTATGCACACTCAAATCCTTGTCGGTTGCCCAACAGTAATTCTTATGTACACAGTTACTGCAAATCAAGTCAGGTATTATGCCTGACGAGGATAAAATAGCCCCTCTATCTTTCATTGGGGTTTGCTTTTCACATAGGTAACAAATAAAATTAGATTTTCTATTGACTTTAACTACTGGGCTAGTCATGTTGAATCTCCTCTACCTGTGTGTCTTGTTCTTCTCTTGTCTTTAACATATACAATGCCTTATCACATACCCTGTGCCTGAAAGTTTCATCTAACCATACATCAGCATCATTACCAATGAATTTAAATGAGTTCATTACATCAGTATGTGTCATCAACATAGCAAGTTCATCTTCAGTATAGACACCAGCACATGATTCATCTTGAAGATAGTACACCATCTGATATACTTTCTCGGTGACGTTATCCATGATACTGTCCACCTATCTTACACATTGTATGCCTATCCTCTTTGATAAAGTTGGCGTTCAATTCTTTCTCACTAACAGTAAGACTCAATTTTCTATCCAACTCAAAGAGAGCAAACGCATTACAACCACTACCTTTGAATACTCTCTTACCATTTTTCTCAATGATACCATTTGTATTCTCGATAGTTATTTCCTTGTTGATATGATTCAATCCTCTTGCCATCTCTTGATCGAATAGGCGTGGGTTAGATTGCTTTCTTAGACCTTTGATCCTAAGATACTCAGCCCTAACATGTGAATCTTTAAGAGTTCTATCTTCTGCTTGTCTAGTCACATCTCTTATAATAGATGACACTATCTGACCAGCATCTAATTTCTCTTTCAACTTCCTATTCAATGAAGTAGATTTCCTTTTGTTTGAGGATTTCTGTTTGCGTTTCAACCAAGCAGTATCTCTATCTCCTTGATCAACTAACTTCTTACTAATTCTCATAGGTAACCACCTATGATGGTATCAATTCTAACACAATGGGAAATCCCATTAAGAAGAGTATTAAATACTTGATACTCACTAACCAAAACTAAGTCCTTTGGCATCTGTACTAATAATTGAACTAACAATTACTATCTATACTTGCATTGGGAACTAAAAAATCTGTTGTGGCTAAACTGCCCAGCAATTTAAACCTTTCGCCATACTACTATACCTTCAGTAGTATTTCTATGCTCTTTCTTACAATGAAGATGGAATCTTTCATGTCTTGAGAGTGCACTAGTATAATCTGCTAGCATTATACCACACAGATTACACTCATAAAAGAATTTCATTCATCTTCCCCTGATATAGTTGGGGGTTCATCTGAGTGACACTCTTGAGAGTATTGTACTAGACCATGTTGTAATGACCAAGCATATTCATTTGCCTCAGTAAGCATGGCTTTCTTTGATTCACTATCTAATGTTTCATCTTCCATGTATCTTCTTACCTGTCCATTGAGCATACGAATGTCTCTCCTAAATTGTTGTACTGCCTCATTCAAATTCATTCTTGTTACTGTTGCCTCATTTAAAAGACGAGTGCATACATTAACCACATCTGAATTACTAAATGTGTCTAAGGATTTTACACCTGATACGATATACTTCATACCTCTATGC
>TARA_R110000824_G_scaffold98780_5_pt1 | contig 16830 bp, 20 predicted proteins | sample TARA_R110000824 | Tara Oceans TARA_R110000824 (sample SAMEA4397747) | marine metagenome | biome: Polar Biome; feature: [MES] marine water layer (ENVO:01000295) within the mesopelagic zone...; material: water (ENVO:00002006), including particulate matter (ENVO:01000060) such as......
CTATCTGTCCAATCGATTTTCGAGCGATTCTCAAGAACTTTAAATATACTATCGTCAGTAGGTGACTTAGCCACCTTTGACAAGTAAACAAAAAACGGACTCTCTTCAGGAGTCAATTCAGCAACTCTTTCACCGAAAGCATATAATCGTCGTTGAGGAACACCAGGAAACGATTCAGCAGAAACGCTTGTCGCAATAGAACCAGATGCTTTCACACCTACATTACTATTGACGGAATCAAAATAAGCCATTTGTTATTTTCCTTATGTTTTAGTTTATGGAATTTTCGAACCGACACCACCAGAAGCATTTATAATATTATCCCAAGTCTTTTGTGCCTCATTCCTTGCGGGTTGAGGAGCTTGACCTTGGAGAACACCTGCTGTACGTGGTATATTTCGGTTCGCTTTTACTTTTTCTAACGTCGGATTAGGTCGACCTTGAGTTTTTCCTGCACCCCACACTTTCACAAGTGTTTCTAAAGGCAGTTGTCCTCTGGGAGTAGTGGCAAATTCCATAAATTCACGAACTTCACCTTCTTCCATGTTGTAATCATCTCTTAGTTCCTTAACCGTGTTATTCATGACCATCTGATTATTCAGTTGATTCATGTGAGCCTGAACTGCACCATCAATTCTCTCATTTTCCTGTCCTGTCCTGAGATTCCATGATGGAGAATTAGGCTTATAATAAGCATCCCAAGGACTAAAATCATCCTCAGAAGGCATATCTGTTGTTTGAGCACCAGCATCTTGATGTCCAGCCTGTGGATTCCCTTGCGTCTCCATTTGTTTCATCAGCAAATCTTGCATCTTACTATTATCAGCCTGTGACTTATCATACATAGACTGAAACTTGCGAGTTTCGTTTTGCCAATCAACTTGTGAAGTCGTGGATTCTACATTTTGCTCAGGAATTTCTTGACCACCGTCTGGGTCTTGATAATACCCACCATCGTCATATTCCTCAGCGTATTCTTGCTGAACTTCTTGTTCTTGATACCCTTCTTCTACAGGTACACCACCATCTGCAATTACATCTGCAACTGGATTTTCTTGTGCTATTTCATTAGCACTTTGGAGTTGTTCTTCCATTTTAACTTTCCTTTTTTAATGTGTACAACATTTAAGCGGGACTCTTACTATTCGACTGTTTAGCCTTCATCTTTTCTTCCATATGCACCATTTCAGTAGAATTTCTTAATCGCTCAAGTTGTACCTTCACTTCAGAGTCTAGTTTACTTCCCGTGACAGATTGCTCTGCCTTGGCTTTTGCTTCTAACCCATCGAGAACCGTTTTGGTCTTTTGAACCTCTAATGCCTTCTTGGCATGTATTGATTCTCTACTGGCAGTCTGCAAGTCACCTTGCAAATTTTTGATTTGTTCTTCTGCTTGAGCAACTGCCTGTTTAAGTTGGGCAATTTCTCCAAATCGTTGAATAACGCCCTGCTTATCAAATATTTCAGGGTTCTTTTTCAATACTTCTTGTCTATCTACTAAACCAGCCTGGTACGCTTCGAGATAAACACCATATTCAGTCCACTTATTAGTTGGTAGCGTAGAGCCTGGTTCTATACTAACATCATGCTGTCCAAGATTATGTCGTTCTTTTTGAATATCAACAACTGTTCCTGTGACATCATCATACATCCCAATAGAGACCTCATCTAAATCATTATTAGCCTGTGCTAACCTAAACATTTTTTTATAGTTATAATGCCCTTTAGCTAAAGAATATGTTACCAGCCCTACTCTTGATAGACTAAACTCAATATCTCTTAGCTTACTCTTAGGTCGTTCCTGACCTAATGCAATCATTCTTTCAGTACCTCTTACAGTATCAGGTGCTTTATCAGGTACACCCTGCATCATTTCTGGTATACCAAAAATAAAGTCAATATAGAACTCTGCTGATTGAATTAATTTATAAAATTCTCCAGATAATGGAGAAGGTTGAGGATAATGAGGTTCACCTTGAGATGAATCAATTTCAATAACAGCATTAGGATTAGACCAATTCTTTTCTAATTCAGAAATATCATCAACACTACCTAAAGGAACAATTAATTTTAATCCTGCTGATGCTTGAGCATGGGAGAGAGCGAGAGACCAGAGTTTGTTAAGAAGACGTTGCATTTCCTTTGCCCGTTGCACATCAGAGCGAGGGTACGGAGTTCCAGCATAGTTATTAGGCAAAGGAATAATAGGATACACTTCTGTATTGAGAATAGTTTCATATAAAACTACCTCACCTATCGATGCTGTAACCCCCACTCTTGTTTGTAGAACTTCTTCAAACTCCATGAGACCACGCTCAAACACAGCGGGATTATCGTTTAAAAAATTTTGAAATTCTTCCTCATCCATTACCATTTCAGATTGATTCTTAACATCAACCACTCTATAAAATGGAACTTTTGTTTTATAAAATCTTTCTATTATCTGGTATTTACTTATATCCCAGTAATCTTTATCCTTAACAACATCAGGAGTAAATATTGTTTCACTCTGTTTCATTTGACCTGAAGGATAGTCAAAATCAGAATAAGTAGATATATCTGCTAAAATACCTTCTGTCATTTCTCCAGTCTCAGGGTCAGGCTGAGGTCCTAATTCAGGATACTGATTAACAACCTGCTCTCCAGTAAGAATAGTAGATAGAACGATACTATCAGCATCATCAAACCATCTATCTCTGCAATTTGGCGGAACATAAACTCTAAATGGGTCAACTGCTACCATCTTAATATCGCCCTTACCCATATCTGATTCAGCATCTGTGTAGACGTATAAATACCCAAGACCTGTTGTAGTGAAATCATGGATAGCCTGTTTCAAATGCATAGTCCCATTAGAGATTTGCCAACAGAAACCAAGTATAGTTCTCCATACTTTTGATAGTTTGGCATCTGAATCTTCCCTACCAACAATAGTGTATGCAGGAGAGCGTGATGTAAGCATCGCTTTCATCTTATCTATAGCAGGACCAACACGGTCCATTGGGACAGATGCTTGATTAACAGATGCTAAGTGCTCTGCTTCTTGTTCAGTAAAATGATTACCAAAATAAAAGTCAAGGTCTTCTCTTGCCTCTCGGTCCCAGTCTGCTCTCGCATCCCTGTACCGTTCAAAAGACTCTTTATTTAATTCTGCTCGTTTATCGTATTCCATTCAATTACACCTTTACATACAGAATTTATGTAGTTTTTAAAACATTACAAAATAAAAATGGGGTTTTTTGACCTAGATTCTGGAACCTGTTATCCAGTTGTATACTTTACTCTTTTTACTATGATTTTCTTTCCATAGTTCTTCATCCTCCAAATCTTTTCTATCGAATCTACCACTTTTTGGAGACTTTGAATAATAGTCTGCATAATACAATGCATCCATTAAATCATCATGCCTTGCCATTGGATGTTCAAAAAACTCATCAACTAAATCAGTCATACTTCTTCTTATAAATAATTTCTTACTATTGACTATCGGACCTAATGCTGTTTCAAGCCTGTCTTCTTTCTTAATTCTACCAGTAGGTTTTACGCCCTTAAAAAGACCTGGCATTAATCTCCTATCTGACCCTTCCATTCTGGATAGCATATCCCTTACCATTTCTTGTGCAGCAACAGTCTCTATAGTTGCACGACGTACAGGAGCATACTTTTTGCATAATTTTATAATTTCGTCTGGAACGTCGAATGTTGGTATACGTTCTTTATAGTATTCCAGTACATATCTATTCTTATCTGAATCAACACCAATAACAACTACTGCTTGGTAGTCAGATGTATTTGTTGCTGTTGCGGCTAAATCAACACCGATATAAACATTAATAGGGATAGCATCATTATTAATGATTAAGTATGTCTGCTTGTCCTTGACTTCAAATACTCCACTATGAAACTGTATTCTATCTACCTTGAATGCCGCATTACTAATATCACGTGCATCATTCATATATTCTTGAGCAAACTTGTTTACAAGCCCTGCTTCTATAAATTCATTTCTTTTCTGGTCAAGTTTCTTTAATGGGAATTGAGATTTCCATAGTGGGCTACCATCTTCATTTATTGCTCTATAAAATGTAACATCCCACGGATATGACTTAGACGCTTTCTCTGATTCTCTAAAGCCATCAACGACCATTTGTAAAAAACTATCATAATGTACAATAGTGCCTAATAACCATATCCAACCTTCATTGCCTTTAGATTCTTCAAGTGCAGGATAAACAGTTGATACAATCCATTGTTTAATCTCCTGCCGTCTTTCAGGTGTTTTTGTATTTAACTCTGATTCAAAGTCATCCAATACAATTCCTGTATAGCGTACATCAACCTCACTACGCCCACGTAAACGCTGAGATGTACCTTTTGCCATGATTCTATCTCCTACCGATGTAACAATATCCTTTTCAGTCCATCTGTTACCAACTGCATCACCTGCCAAATCACCAAAATAGTATCGGATTTGGGGATTGTATTCTATATGATTCTTAATATATTTTAAATGGTCGATAGCCTGTCCTTGTTCTTCTGCCACCCATGCTATGAACTGCTGTTTATCTTTCGGTGAGAACAAAAGTTTATGTAGGATAGCAGATTTAGATAGAATAGACTTACCAAACCCACGAGGAATAATATTGCAGACACGGGCACCAGGCTCATGGTCAAGTAGTTTCTTTGCTATATGAAAATGAAAATCTGGTGATTCACTCTTATTTAAGAAATCATTAGGTAGAAATGCTCTACCAAAATAAATAAGATTATCAACCGATTGTTTTAGAATTTCATCTCGTTTAGCCAGTTCAGTAGGATTTGGGATTATATTGAACGGTGCTTCTCCCCTATGCTTCATATAATATATCTGAATCACCAATTGATATCTTGGTTAATTCGTCATCCTTGTCATATATAGTTTTACAAAACGTACATGCATAACCATGTACATCTCCAGCGTCATCCCAAACAAGGAGTTTTTTATCGTCGTCTATTTGATTTTCACAAACTTCACAAATATCACGCTTACTTCTAAATACATCGAGTGCATTTAATGGTATATTAGTCTTCGATTGTCTTTTCGGCATGACCAAGCATTTTTACATCATCGCCCTTAATTGCCTCAAGTTCTTTTTGACTAAAACCTTGAAATACTGTAAGCGATTCTGTTTTTGTACTATCTGGAAACATACCTGCAATTTTCATTAATGTTTCAATAGCACGGAGTTTATCACCGTCTCTACCTTCTTCTTTTTCAATAATACCTTTTGTTTTTTGAAGTAAGTAGACTTCATCGACATCAACCTGTTTAAGGTTAGCTTTCATTTCTTCTGTAATCAATGTTGAAACCCTTTTCGTTTTCATTAATGATTTTGCTGTGTGGTCAGCGTATTTCCTATTATTAGTAGGAAAAGCCCTTAAATATGCTTCTGTTGGTGATACACCATTCGCAACATACTTAGCAAATAGAAATTCATTGTTAGTAGGCTTTTTGTCTATTTTGATTCTCTGGTCATAATGGTTGGTATTTTTAGCAAAAGCATAGATATTCTTCGGAGGTTCGCCTTCCATCTTAGTTGGGCTATCAACAAGAAACGTGCCAAGTATAGTACGTACATAAGGTTTTGTAACCTCCCTATTGTTGGTACGCATACCACCACGCTTTAGTATCCTGCATACCTGCCCATCATCAGTAAGAATCCATTCTGATTCTATTCCAGAACGCCAATCAGCTTGGATATCTTCTAAGCCTGTTTCTTCTGACCATTCCTCTATATTGTCAAATATGAACTCATCAGAGCCATTTATTGTTTTAAAATTAGACACACTACACCCAACCTAATTACTTATTGGTAGCCCAACACCACCCCTCCGAGTGTGCCTTTTTCTAATAAACATCGTCATGTTTACTCCTTGTTCCCGTTTATTTCCTTACCCCACACAAATGTCCTACCATTGTAAATGTCCACTACATCTATTCTAAAATCACCTGTTGGGAACCAATCGATGATTGCAAATGCGTGAGCCCAATTAGTAGTCCTGCCCCTAAGCCATAGATTAGCCTCAGATGTCATATCTTTCAAACAACCGAGTGAAAATGCATGGTGAGCACCGTCCACGTGAGTCATACCACTACGCTGAACGTCATGAGTATGCCCGTAAAGAATATTCTTACCTAAATTTTGTGCGTGTTGCCTTGTATGGTTAATAGTAGAGTAATGTCCTCCGTGGTACATATATAACTTACCCATTTTTACAAACTTTCCATATGGGTAATACTTATAACCACGCTCTTTTAACCTAACAGCCTCTGGGAACTTATATTGTGGTAGATAAGGGAACTCTTCTACGAAAGAATTTAACCACGCATCATGATTCCCTTCTATCATATGTTTTTCAGTACATTTCACTTCTTTCAGGACAGCATCAAACTGGTCCAGCCCTTTATTGACCTCTGCCTGTTCATCATCTATCGCTCCTAACAGATATTCAAGAGGAGGTCTCTTACGTCTTTTATATTTGAATGGTGAAACACTATGCCACTCACCCAAGTCACCAAGACATATAAATACATTAGGCTTTACCATCTTTATAGCCTTTAATACACAGTTTACTGCCGCTTGGTGGTGCAATGGGAAATGACAATCTGGGATAACAACTGCACGTTTATGTTTTTTAGTAATCATTTTATTAGTTTTCTCTCTCAAGTCCTGGAATAACAATTTGCTCAAAATATACACATCCTTTTTCTACGAAACAACTCTTTCCTGCATACTTACTATCAATACAGTAGGTTAGTTTCTTATCTATACGCTTAAACATAGCACCAAGGCACATACCTAAGTTGAAATTAGCACAATGGTGTCTTGCAATCTGTCTAATTGTTGTCTTCATACGTAAGTTTACAACAAAAGAAAACAAAGTGGTACAAAAAACAGTGTTTTTTCTTCCTTAAAGTTTGTTTTGATGTTATTTTATAATATATATACTATATATACTATATAATATACTATATATATAACCTATCCTATCCTATATATATCCTAGCCTATTAATATCCTATAAATCTGAAAAATTTCTCCAGAAAATTTTGAAAATTTGAATACATTGCGTGTGGGTCTTTCTTTGTCGTCGCGTACCGGTCTCTTTCAGATTCAAATAAATCATTAAAAAATGAGTTATTGTAACTATGCTAGATTGACGTTATATTTACTTAACTGCGAAGCAGTACGTCTATAACTATGAGATGTGGAAGTAAACTATTAAGAGATTACTTCTAAGACTGAAGCATCATAGTTATTAATCATAGTAAACATTAGATATTAATGTATTACTATAAATAACGGAGGATAGTAATGAATCTATCTAAAGTAGTAAAACAAGTTAAGATACCTCTTAAACTAGCTGTATTAACTGCTAAGAATACCCTCATGAACTACGACAGTTCATTTAGGAATTTAGCAATAATGAATAGCTTAAATCAGGCAGTTGATTCTGATTATACTATTGACACTAAGACACTTACAGAGGCAAAAGCCTTTGTGAATGAGTGTATCAAATCAGCTAAAGAAATCACTAGCAAAGACAAAGCATTTGATTTTGCTATAATGATTGACGTTAGTTTTGCACAAGCTAGAGGTGAGGTGTCAAAATCATCTAGAGGAGGCAGTAATTATTCAGAGGTTCAGAATGCTTTTAAGAATGATTCTGAAACTGCAGTAGTTAAAGCCTTTGACGAGTATAAAAAAGCTAAAGATGATAAGACTCTGAAGTTTACTAATTCAGAGTTATTTATTGCAGAGGATAAGAAAGGCAGTAAAATCATCTTGTGTACTACGAATGATGAGAATGACAAGAAGGTTACAAAACAACTTAAAACATACTGGGGCACTATTACAGAGACCTCATACAAAGCTATAAAATAAGATAGCATCAAAAAGGGCCTCTCGTGTAACAGCGAGAGGTTCTTTATTTTCAGATGTGGTTAGACTTACCTAAAGAAAGTTTCACACTATGATTCTTGGTGTGGCACTTCAAAAGTCAAAGATTTAATTAGTTATCCATAATAATCGGGGACCCTGAAAAGGGTCCTCAAAGGAGTATAAAATGGATAGTGGAGAGCAAGTACGAGTGGTAATACTAGGTACTCGAAAAGGTTATGGTGATTTTAATATCATCACAACATTGGGTGAGATACCTCCAAATACAGCATATCTATCATCTTTAGATGGGCTGATAGTACCACTTAAAGAAGAGGATAAGGGGCAACTCTTATTGAAAGGCAAAGTGCCATGGGAAACTTGTTTAGAGGACTGTTGTACTAAACGAGTATTTGTAGAATATTACTCTGCTTTTGGAGTTGTACAGAAGAATGACTGGAATGACTGTATGGTAAAGAAAGTATGTCCAAGTCTTAGTGTTTGGTTTGATGATGACTCACCTGGATTACCAGATGGTTATCGTCAAGCGATTCCACGGATGTATGTTAGGGATGATGTAATATGTCATGGCGTTGGTGATAACATGAGGGCGTTATAATGAAAACATACGCACCAAAATACAACGCTGTTGTCAATCTTGGTAGTAAACAAGAGTGCCAATGTCGTAAGTCTGCCGTTGGGCAGTTCTTTGCATCATGGTTAGGATTATGGCTGTATGCTTGTAAGAAGCATTTACGGACAGCACATAGAGATGGTCTGCGGACAGAGACATTAGATGTATAAGATAAAGGAGATACGCTTTATAATAGGGGACCCTGAGAAGGGTCCTCTGCGTAATCTCGACAGGCATAGCTGTAGTCAGTTTGGAATAGACTATGGTAAAATTAAATTACGCGGAGAATATATTAAATTATACCCAGTAGTAAGAGAAACTACAACACTGGATAACATATCATACTCTGCATATCCAAGAATGTATTGTGCAAATAACAAGCACAGAAGATTATTAATAGAACACGCCACAAAAACATTTGGTCTAAAGAGTTCTATCAGAATACCATTTACTATAATAGATAATAGAACACTATCCACAAGTGGAGCATTGCTCAAGAGAAAGCGATACGAAAAATTAGGGTTCCGTTACCATATCCCTGAAGGTCACTTCGATGATGAGGTACTACATACTGGTACACGCATAGCAATAGATGACCCAGTTAGATGGCTTGGCATCCCAAGAAATGTAGAGATTGATGGTAATTATATTAATGGTGTCAAAGTTATGAATGATGATAATGATATTAAGAAGAGGAAGTTTACTAAAGAGATGGAACGTAGAATGATGGCTGGTGAATCATATATAGAATTAAGAGCTGAATTAAATGATAAGTATAATATTGATTGGAATAAGTAATTGGGGGTGCGTGACGTACTTGCTCAGTGGTGACAGTGGAATTTTGTTTATTTGTCCACTGTTTTATGATGCACCCCCTTTTTTTAACATTTATGGAATACATATAAAATAGAAAGTTTAACACATGAAAGGAGAACACAATGCCACGTAAGAAAAAGACGAAAGTCGATGCCATATTAAGTGCATTTGGAGCATCAAGAAAAAGAGTTATTCTTGGAGAATATATTCTTTCTGATTTGATTGCCACTATTGCACTTATAGGCATATTCGTTGCTATGGTTTATTACTTGTAGCAACTAAAGCCCTGAATGGTTTTGTTTAATGGGACTCCGCGAAATCTCAAACAACCAGAGTTCAATTCTCTGGCAGGGCTCTGATACACTTTGTATCTATCGAACAAACAGGAGTAAAAAGGATGGAGAAAATAGATGTCAAGTTATTGCATAAGGGTATGCAATCACATGGGTACATCTGTTCCCCACTATTCGTAACGCAAGTTGCGGCAGGACTAAACAGTAAACCCACTCGTGGGATAATGTTACATGGTCCAGCAGGGGTTGGTAAATCGTTTCTACCTGAAGTGGTTGCGGAGGTTCTTAATGTCAAGATGTTTTGGCATCAAGTATCACCTGGCACTTACGAAACAGACTTACTATTAAAACTGTACCCAAGTGAGGATACACCCAGTGGAATGACTATTGAACAGTCTACTATTTACCAAGCCGCTATTGCTTCTCATAAGGAACGTGTTCTCCTCGTATTAGACGAGTGGGATAAGTCTCGCCCATCAGCAGATGGATTCTTCTTAGACTTTTTTCAGTCTGGAAGATTACCTCTGCCACCACAAAATGGTAAAAAGATAACAGCTAATCTTGATAATTTAATGATTATGCTTACATCCAATGATGAGAGACCTTTCTCAGAGCCATTTCTTCGCAGGTTCTCAAAAATAGACATTGAGCAGTTACATCCAAAGTTAGTAAAGGATGCATTAATGTCTACTCACAAGGACCATGATTACTTACCAAATGTTCTCGTATTATATTGCAGAGCATTGGCAAGTAATATGGAAAAACCAGTCACCATTCAAGAGATGCGTCAGTTACTTGATGCTATTGATTATCTTGGTAAATATGCTGATTGGGACACATTGGTCCGTCAATTCATCACCAAAACAGAAGAAAATCATATTCTGTTAAAAGATGCTGAGGATATAAATCTTGATAATTTAGATTTCCTTAGTAATAGTTCTATTAAAATAGATTCTACAACTTATGGTGACTTACCTGATTCTATTGACAACATTGTTAATGAACCAAGTATTATTCTCCCTTCACTTATTAAAGCAGTTGAATGGGAAAAATCAAATACCGAGTTCAATATAGATGATGTTTCATCAGATGGAGGTTTACTTGAGAACAGCGAAGAAATATACTCAACACTGGCACATCTCGGAGACCCAACAGACAACTCCGCAGACTTAGGTTGGATTAAATCATGTGTTAAGACACTTGCTATCCAGTACCCTATTGACATTGAACGTCTATTAATTAGACATGATGGTAGGGATTCTGGAAAAGGTGCATTAGCAAATATATATCCAATGACTGCGGACCGTGTAACTAGGGCAACTAAAAAGAATCGTACTAAAAATATACTCGATTTAGTTGGAGAGGTGATGCTATCACTACGTTCATGTGAACGTGGGCAGTTCTTGAGAATGGCAAAACATAATCGTCACCTTATTAAGATTATGACTACCACTGAGGTAGTTACGAGACGCATATGGGATGATAGTGTTAATGGAATAAGTAGAACAGTAGAGTTAAACTTTAGATGGACAGATAAACAAGGATTGCAAATCATTGTTCCAATCGCTTATGTGAATAAGTTAGTTCACGAACTAAGCACTGGCAGTTCTGCGTCGGCAGTATTATTTCGTAATACTATCGAGTCGGATTCTGATATTTGTCCTTCTTTTAATACATTCGTACAAAAGAACAAGATGCCACAAATTAACATTAAAGCATTGCGTTTATATCATTCGGTGGCAGAGTTTGGGGTTACTCGTTTTCCCGTAAACCAATCATCGTCTGACCAATGGAGAGATGTATTAAGTGCAATCAATCAAGATAATAGTTCAAGGATGTATACTACTAATAATGTAGTTTATCATGAACATCATTATTATGATACTGATTGGATTAGTTGTAACTCTATTACAGCAGGTAATTACACAACAAACCAAGGCTACCATTATATTGAATTGCGTATTCATGGCAATATGCCTGACAAAATAAAAATTGGGGTTACAGATGCGATTCAGCATCCAATTCCAGTCTATGCGTTTGTCAATAATGTGAATGGTCGTGCTATATTAACTGAATTATCGAAAATGAAATCGTGGGTTCCATATCCATATATGCGTTCATCTTTGTGTAATACTCAGGGAATAAAGTACACGGCATTTGGCAATGTTGGTTGTTTCTGGGCTGAGGTGCTAGTTGGTACCAAAAGTTCAGCCTGTATTAGTCTTAAGTCTTTTAAGGATAAATATTCTTCATGAGACTTAAAGCTAATTGGAGGAACTGGAGAGTGAGGCAAGAGGAAGTAGAATCATTTCGCTCAGACTCACCGAAAGTAGAAGCAGGAGATGGGAAACCATTTCCTGCTCCTCCGCAAAGAATGAAAAAACGAAACATACCAGACAAATACAAAAAGAAAGGTAAAGGAAGACTTCAACAAAATAAGCTAAATAAAGGTATTAGTTCAGTTAAGGAATATAAATTCTTTGAAATGAATAGGAATGAAATGGATGAAATTCATAAAACTGAGTTTCCTCATATGTTAGACTGGTCTAAAGATTCTGGATTAAATCGTGGCATTGTTAAATACGCCAATGATTTAAATGATACAGACGCTCACCGTTTTCGGAGACTTGGCAATTCTACAGATATGATGATTTCTAAATTCGCAGAGGACCAGTGTGGTACTGATATATTCCCTGGAAATGAGTTTTGGGATGAAGATGCATTATTAAATAGAGTATTGACTAAAGTACCAATACATATCTGTAGAAAAGATAGAGAGTTGGAAAAAGTTGTCCTAATACTCGATACCAGTCCGTCATGCTCAGAACAAGCGATGTTATACGCAAATATAGCCCGTTCTGTTGTTGGTCATGGTTTGGTAGAAATGTATGATGCTCCTAATGGTTATATAACTCGAAAATACTGTCCAATCAAAAATAAGTTTGTAGAATTTATGGATGCAGATACTCTTATCGAGAACCACTTTGCAATATGGAAAAAGTTCAAGAATAGGCATATTATATTCTTTGGTGATACTGATGGATGGGATATCGTTATAGAAGCGATTGGAAAGAATAAGGTACATTGGTTTATGAATATTGAATGTGATGAATTGGACGAATATCTTTCACTTTTAAAGATGAATAAATTAATGAGGATGCCGAAGGCTGTCAGAAAAAGAATTTATACAAATATAATGGACTTAAATGATTTTATTAATGCAATAAAAAGACTTAAATAATAACAAAAGGAGAACCAAATGAGTAAAATAAGCCGAAGGATAGACGGCAGACCCTTGTCTACATTAAAGAGAAGGGTTCGTTGGTCTAATCTGGAGTTCCCTCATGGTGGCTCGTATGATGAAAATGGTCATAGACAACTTCAATGTGATTTAATTACAATGAAGAATGTGAGCAAAGACTCAGACGAATTTGCCAAATTAATGACTGCTTACCTAGAGGAGAGACCATCCATTATTGACCATCATGTTGATAATGATAAATGTCCTCCACTATCATCATTCAGTAATACTGATTTAACATATGAGGACATAGTTGCAAAAACATATGTTACTATGATGGTATGCCTTGATGACGCTTGGCGTAAGTTAGATAAAGCAGGTATTAAGGGAGGTCCATTAAATACAAAAGGTGTCAGAATCTTTGTTGCTGACCTTAACTATGAACAGATTGCTCTTGGATGTGAGTTTAAAAATCCTATATCCAAAAAGTTACGTGATAAAGTTCAGAAAGAGATGAGCAAGGATGGACCAAGTGGTATGTTCACAACAGAAGCTACATTTTCAACAAATGGCAATGGAGATGGAGAGTTCACACTTTCAGATGGCTCAACTATCAATAAGAAAGAGATGTTAGTTGAGATGGAACAAATGATTGATGAATTAACATCTAAGGACTTGGATATTGCTAAACAAATGATGAAGAGGCTATTGAGAGCATTTAGTGATTCACCAACTAACAAGATGCTTGAGAAGATTGGTGTTGAAATGGATGAGAAAGCAATTATCAGAGCAAACTTTGATGATTTAGAGGTGGAAGTAGACTTGCCTGATAAACTGCCACAGGCATAATCATCTCTATCCTGGGGGGATGTGGGTTACCATGTCCCCCCTCTCTTGTATGCTATGATATTTTAACTATAAAGTAAGGAACACACATGAGACAATCTAAACCTAAACTTATCCATGTTGATAACTTTGGTGAAGTTGTAGTTTGCGATGGTTGTAATGGTCCATATGGAGATAATCTAATGGGAGGAGTCATAATAGGCAGGTCTGCTTATTGTGGTGAATGCTCAGACAAGTATGGCTATACAAAACCAGACTATGAATTTGCTGATGAGGTAGACGAGATAATGAATAACAATGAGACTTTCAATGAGAATGTACTCCAGTTTCGAGAGCGTATAACAGGCTCCCGTGATGGAATACAAAAAATCTATACTTGGTAGTCTTAACTCCATGTACGAAGTTGGGTATTTATGGGTTCAAATCCCATCATGGAGTCTATGAATATGAGGAATGTAATTCGGTATGGCGGAAGCCTCATATCTTAATGACAAATAAGGAATACAAATATGTCTAAGACTAATAAAGTAATGACGGACCAAGTTGTCAGATTATCTCCCTCTTTTTCAGAGGCAGATTTTTCTGTAACAAAAATGACTATGGACTATACTAGGTTTTCTTTTCTCGATGAGAATAGAAAGGTTAGAAAGCCATTTGTTAGACAACTTAAAAGGTCATTACTCAAAAAAGACCTTGGTGAGAAGTATCCTATATTAGTGGATTCTAAGTATAGAATCTACGATGGTCAGAATCGCTTTGTAGCAAGAATGGAATTAAGTCTTCCAATCTTTTATCAAGTGGATGATTCACTACACGTTAATGATATCGGAATGATATCACAAAATGTAAAAAAGTGGGCTCCTAATGATTGGTTAAGATATCATCTTGCTAGAGATGAGAACGATTCATACAAAATCTACGCTGGATTTAAACGACGATTCAAGTTAAGCCATACTATGGCTTTAACAATGCTGAATAGTGGTTTTTATACACGGGTTATGTTTGATGAGTTTAAAGACGGTACTATGTCGATTACAAACATCAATGAAGCCAATGAATTAGCCAAATTATCTGGTGATATTCGTGCATTGGTTCCATTTACTCTAAATAAGAGTTGGATGATTGCGATATTGAGTATATTAACTCATCCAGAGTATGACCATAAGAGGATGTGTAAACGACTCACTAAGAATAGTTCCAAGTTAAGACCGTGTAGTAAATGGCAGGAATGTGTACGTGAACTCGAAGGAGTTTACAATTTTCATTCCAAGACATTTGTTCGCTTTATTTAGATAAGGAGAATAACATGGGATTCGACTTGACTGGAGTACAGCCGAGTGGAATGACTATACCCCGACCTCTGGATTGGAGTAACGATTCAGAGTGCAGGGAGTATTGTGCCTTGCTGGAAAACATAGACGGAGCGTACTTTCGTAATAATGTCTGGTGGTGGAGACCACTATGGCAATTAGTATGCTCTGTCTGTGATGACATCCTCACCGAGGATGACATGGATAGTGGGACATTTAACAATGGTCATCTCATTCAGTCTGATAAGGCTACCAAGATGGGAAACCGTCTCTGGAAATTGCTTGACAATGGCTCTATTACTAAACTCATTAAAGTTAGGGAGGACCGTTTAGACGAACTCCCCGATGAAGAGTGTAATTGTTGTAATGGAAAAGGCGTCCGTAAAGGATGGGAAGGTTGGAAAAGTGAATCAGAGTGGTTAAAAACTCATGATAGTTTGGTACCTTCAGATGACACCAGTATACCTTCAGTTCAAAACATGAGTTACGAACACGCACATATGTGTAAAGGATGTAATGCTTGTCATGGCAAAGGAGTAACAGCCCATTTCGAGAAATCATACCCTTTAGACAAGGATAATGTGCGAGAGTTTGCTACATTTTGTTTGAAGAGTGGAGGTTATACTATTGCTTAGTTAGTTGTGGATACATTTTTTCTAAAATGCGGGGCACCTGCCCGAAAGACAGCTAAAAAACGAATTTATTAGCTTTTTTGTTTTTTTGATATATAAAAAAAAATCAATAAAATAAGAAATTTTCTTTTTTATGCGTAATTTCTGAAGAGGCAGGAGTACCTAAAAACATGAAAAGGATTACCATGACACAACTAAGAGCAAAGAGTTTCCGATGTGAAGATGGAATTTGGAAGCAATTCAAATTAATCTGCACTATTAATGGAGACGTAATGCAAGACAAATTGGGAGAGCTGGTGGAGGAGTATATAGGTACACAACGTACTGTACTTCCAAAATCATTATCACAATTAAAAAGTAAGCGTAGGAGTTAGTCTATGGATAGACCTAATGTTAAGGAGATATATGATTCCTTCATAAAGTCTATCAATGAGAGTAAACAGATACGTTACACAGGACTGGAGGAGTGGTTACATTCCTCCAGTGCTGGTCTCTGTATGCGAAAGCATATTTTTTCTCAAGATAAGACTATTGTATTAAAAGAAGGTTTCGATTCCGATACCCTCCGATTATTCAGATTGGGCGATATAGTCCATGAAGATATCCAAAAAGCAGTCCAAGAGTGGGCAAATTCATCAGGAAAATCAATTTATATCGAAAAAGAATTGTACATTCCAGAGTTTAGAGTACGTGGATTTATTGACTTGGCGTTTGTTAGCGATGGGACTCTGTACGACATAAAAACCTGCAATGCCTGGAAGTTTAAATCACTGGAAAAAGGTGATGTTGGTAACTATGCTTTACAGATAGGAACTTATGGATATTGGTTTATGAAACACCATGATGTTCCTTTAAAGGAACTAGGATTAGTATATTATAATAAAGATAAATCTCTTATAAAAACCATAACCTTACCTATAGAAGAAACTTTAGGACAGGTAGAGGAATATTGGAATTTAGTAAATAATTTTATAGATAATAACGAACTACCACCTATCCAATTAGGTACTGCCCCGATGTATAAATGGGAATGTAATCCTAAGTATTGTAAATACTACGATGTATGCGGTGGTGGTATAAAAGGGAGTGTAATATGAGATATTATTGGGAAGTTTTATTTAGTACAGAGTATTTCCCATA
>TARA_R110000824_G_scaffold7514_6_pt1 | contig 16827 bp, 25 predicted proteins | sample TARA_R110000824 | Tara Oceans TARA_R110000824 (sample SAMEA4397747) | marine metagenome | biome: Polar Biome; feature: [MES] marine water layer (ENVO:01000295) within the mesopelagic zone...; material: water (ENVO:00002006), including particulate matter (ENVO:01000060) such as......
GAACGGAAACCTTTGAGTTGGTGAACATAAGAAAATCGGTCAAGGAGGGAAAACTCCCACGCGACAAAATGATCTTGACGATGGGCGGTAGTCTGAGTGAAGACCAAGCTGCGGCGAAGGGCGAGGGCGATCCGGTAGCCACCTTGACGTCTTCAGGCACAGTGGCGCGTATCCTTATTCCCAATAAAAAATACAAGAAAAGCAAAGACATAAATGACATCGATCAACCAGACTTTTGGTTGCCGCCGAAGCAGGTCACGCCGCGGATGATGGCACGGCTCATGGGCTTGCCCGATTCCGTGTCTGTACCGGAAGATCGGACCTTCGCAAAGATGGTCTTGGGCAACGGTATTCACGGGGCGATCACAGAGAACTTCATCCAGCCGCTACTGGACGCCGTGATGGGCAAGGAGGATGCCGCCCTTTACAGCAAAATCCGCAGTGGTGCCAAGCGCAAGTTTGATCCAAGGGTAAGGGCGGAGGTTCAGAAGCGGGTTGAGACAGGCGAGAAAGGGATGACAGACGAGGAGTATGACGCCTTACTGGAAGATGTGATGCCGCGGCAGAGAAGCGTGAAAATTCCCACGAAGAGGGATTTGTTCGAGGATGATCAACTCAAGATTGCATTAGATAAGGATCAGAGGAAGAAAGTTGGCGATCATCGCAACCTCCCGAAAGGAACGATGATACGGGTGCGTCTTGATATACCGGCTTGGAGGGGTCATAAAGTTGCAGTGCAGACTATCCACGAACCTAATTATAAGGTGATCGGATACGATACCATTGGACGTGTATCGAGTCCCAAGTTTATCGTTGGGAAGACAATGCAGAAAGTCGGTGCTGGTGCAGATAAGACCCCCGCTTCATCCGTTGAGGGCGAGTATAACCCATCCCGCGAAATCCCCGAAGACCTGGCAAGCTGGACACAGGTTGGGTACAGCCCTGACCGACACTTTTTCTACTATGACAGGGATAGCGGCAAACCCGTTATCAGTGGTGACGAGGCAATCATCTTCGGGCATACCGTCTTTGTCAAGAATGCCAAGTTCGGAGATCGCGGCAATTTCATGTACAGCCGGCAGCGGACCAAGAAAGGCAAGATCACGAAGGAAGGGCGAGACTTCCCCATTATGCGGGCCGCGAGGAAGTATATCCTGGGCGGGTACATGCTGAATCAGATCACAGAAATATACGATAAACTTTTCAAGGGCCGACTGTCCCAGCACCAATCTGAATACGACAAACTTGACGCAGAGAAGGTGCAGCGCATTGATAAAGGTAACGGAATTGCCACCAGACTGTCTGAGTTATCGGTTGAACTCAAGACGATCTTTGAAACCTTGTTCTATGACAGCACCGTGGCGGAAGTCACGCCTCACGGCGATTTCGTTGCACGTTTTGACATGCGCGAAAAGCTGGCAGACCGCGGCAATGTCGAGCGTGACATTACAAAACTCAAGAAGGTTGGGAAGCTACAAGGATCGTTGTCGGAGGATCAACAAGGGAAACTCGATGCGCTTGAGGCCGACCTCGCGAAGATAGACGAAGAGATAGAAGCGGAGCGCAAGCGCAAGCCCGCCTGGGAACGGTTGAAGAAGCTGTATAACAGTTCGATTCGCCCCCACAAAGAGTTGGACGACCTTTACCACGATGTCCTTAACCATTTGCGATCCGACTATGAGGACGCGAAGAAAGCACTGGTTGACCGCATTGGACGAGTGTTTGACCAGCGCAAGAATATACTGAGTGAGCGGCATAAGGATAACCCCGAAAAACTTGAGGCTGAACTGAAGAAGCTGGACAAGTCTTCAGTGGATGCCCAGGGCAAACTCAGCGAGATGTTTGAGCGGGCGCTTGAACTCGGCATCTACTTCCCCTTGTCCAGGTTCGGCGATTACATTGTCATTGCGACGAAGGAAGGGGAGCATCAACAGGTCATTGCTTCTGACACCGCCAGGGCGGCTGACGAAAGCGCGGAGGAATACGCGGCGGATGGATGGGATGTTCAACAGAAGGTCAAGAAGGCGTACAGCCGCCAGGATCACGGTGTACCCAATTCATTTGTCAGCGGAATCTTTGACGTACTGGACTCCCACAAAATTGATGACGAGCAATTAAAGGATGACATCAACCAACTCATAATCCGGACATTGCCCGATTTGAGTTACCGGAAACACTTCATCCACAGGAAGAAGACGCCTGGGTACAGCCGCGACGTGACCCGGACCTTTTCACATAGTGCATTCCACGGCGCCCATCACATTGCCCGCCTCAATCATGCCGACATCATGCGCGATCAGCTTGACGCGATGCAGGACTCGATCGACCGCCCAGAGGAAGACGCCACCACGGACTTCGGTGAGGTCGAGCATTATGAACCCGGCAAGAAACAGCAGGTCTTGGACGAGCTGCGGCGCCGTTACCAATTGGCGATGGAGCCAAACGTCAACCCTGTCACCAACGCTCTCGGCAGCATGGGCTTCCTGTACATGATCGGCCCGTCCGTTGGTAGTATGCTCGTCAACATGACGCAGGTTGGACTGTTCACGCTGCCGTGGCTGGGTTCCAGGTATTCGTTCTCTACGGCCTCGTCTGAGTTGACTTACGCCTATTCGCTGTTAGGCGAGAGGTCTGAGAAAAGGGCTATCAAAAACTGGTATGACCTGCGGAAGTCGAAGAAGCTGATTGACAGTAAGAAGGGCGCCTATGACCCCCTCGCGATGCTTAATGAATTGGAGGCTGCGGGCACGACGAATACATCGTTGGTACATGATTTGTCGGGGTTAGCAAAACTTGACTTCGCCGACGAGTTCAAGTCGAAGAGCCATAGAACCTTCTATAAGGCTATGAGGGGCGTGGCGTACCCGTTCCATACCGCAGAGGTCATCAACCGTCAAGTCACCGCAGTGGCTGCTTATCGCCTCGCATATAAGAAGACCAAGGATCACGATAAAGCGGTCTTGGTCGCGACGGAAGCGGTGGACAAGACGCACTTTGATTATACATCGACCAACCGCGCCCGGTATATGCAGGGCAACATGCCGCGCTTGATCACGATGTTCAAACAGTACGCGCACAATGTTGTCTTCCTCCAGGGTAGGGCTATCTGGGAGATGTACCAGGGCTTCATCAAGAACAAGAATGATCCCGCCAGCAGGGAAGCTGCGACAATCGCGTTCAGATACCTGGGCGGCGTGTACGGCCTCCACTTCTTGGCAGTGGGCATGATGGGTATGCCTTTCTGGACGATGGCATCCGTCTTGACGGACACGCTCATGGAAGCGTTCGGCGATGACGAAGACGATCCCTGGGAAATGAAGACAGCTTTCCGCAATGCAATGGCAGAAATGTTGGGGCCGAAGGCTGGGGAGATGTTGTCGCACGGCGTCCTGCGCGGGCTACCTGTGGATGTTGCAAGTAGGATGAACATTGACGTCATCGACATGGCGTTCCCGCGGGTGTCCACGTCCGAAACCAATGCCAAGCGGCAGTTCAACGAAATGTTCGTAGCTGCGGCAGGGCCGATGGCCTCGGTCGCCAGTAATATGTGGAGTGGCGGGTCGATGGCCCTTGACGGTAACTTTTTCCGTGGTCTTGAGAAGATGGTGCCCAAGTTCCTGCGCGACTTCATGCGCGGTGGGCGCTATATGAAAGAAGGTCTTCAGACCCTGTCCGGCGAACCCTTGAAGGATGTCACTAAGGTTGAGGCAATAGGACAAATGATCGGCCTCGCCCCCGCTTCCCTCGCGGAATACTATGAGGGCCGCGAAGCGCAAACAAGCTATGAAAAGGAGGTGGGTACACGCCGGCGGAAATTACTGAGCTCCTACAGAAAGGCGTTGAAGAACAATCAACAGCAGAAGCTACGCGATCTGTGGGAAGACATTCGGAAGTTCAACAAGGCGCAGCCGGAACTTGAAATCACAGAGGACACAATTAAACGATCTATCAGCGGGAAAAAGCGGACAATTGAGAAGACGGAGGCTGGTGTCCTATTGAACAAGCCGACAGCAAAGGCGAGAAGACAAGGTGGATTTGTACCACAAGGGAATAAATAATGTACGAAACCACTTCAATTCTTGAATATGTCGGCAATAGCTGATATCGTATCGCCAGGGAAGCTAACGACTAACAGGAGAACATCATGGCATATCAGAAGAAAAATAAAAATCCGAATCCGAAGAGCATTCGACCGAACTCTGAGAAGAGGCTGACAGAGACCACTGCCAGTGCTTTCGTAGACTCGGAGATACAGAAAACGAAGACTAGTGCCCGCAAAGTCAAGCGAGCTGCGGGGCAAGCCGCAGAGAAGGGGCTTAGTGGGTTAATCGAGTCCGGGAAGGTCACTAAGCAGGTCTTGGAGGGTGCGAGTAAGGCAACGGGGATTACCCGTCCGCAAAAAAAGGTTGACAGGCGCACCACTAAGCTGATCAAGGAGAAATACGGCAAGCCCGCCTCCAAGGCTGAAATTAACAAAGCCCGTGCCGCTCGTCGCGCCAACGGCGACTACGGAAAATAGGAGAACATCATGGCAAAGAAAGACAAAGACATCCATAAGCGAGTCATCGACCAAATTAAGGCCGACGACGCTAAACACGCAAAAGAGTATCCGCCGACAGGGAAGAAACCGTCAGTCGGTAAGATGGCTAAACATGTCGTCAAGAAATGGGCCAAGGATATGAATCCCATTAAGGAAACCGCCGACTCGCGCCGGAAATTGTCCAAGAAGATTGCAGACAAAATTGAACCAACTACGGGATTGAGGATTGGCTCCCCGATCACAAAGGCGCAGCGGGATGCTGCCAGCAAGCGCCGCATTAAGCGCCTTCGCAAAAAGGGCAACTACGGAAAATAGGAGTAACCAATGCAAGAGGTCAAGTCAGTTCTTAATGTTATCCGTGCGACACAAGATCACAGGGCGATAGCGCGAGGGACGTCTCGCGTTGCAAACGAAAAGAGGCGCCTGTGTTCGCTGTATCACCAGTGTGACCTCGCCAACCTATGGGGCGATGGGGTCTATGACAATCCAATCGAAATAGATCAGGTAAGCGCGACTCTTGCAACGCTGGATAATCGGGTATATTGGCAGCAGAATTCCGATGATGACAGTGGCGATGACGCTTATATATGGTCAAGTGCAGCGAAGAGCCTGAACCCGGCGATTTTGCCTATGCTACGAATAAAGTTTTCGCTGAACCAACTCGCGACCCTCCGGATGTGGCAAGGGTTCTTTGACCAAAACGGTACTAACGTGGTCAATACGGATGATCCCGATGGGGATTATGCAGCCATCAGATACTCGACTAATGCGAGTGACACGACCTGGAAATACATCACATCTGCCGATGACACCTCAACCGTGACCGACTCTGGGATCGCGCCGGTCGCCGATCAAATCTACCATTTAGAGATCGAATTTGAGACAACTGGTGTGAGATTCCGGATCGAGGACGAAAATAAATTGGTACTCAACGAACAGACCGTCACGACCAACAGACCGCGAGATCATGTAGCAGAACTACAGTTATTTCATGGGCTTGAAACGCTTGAAGCAGTCGCCAAGTCTTGGCGGTTTTATATCGCGGACATCTATGCGCTCTATTGACAAACCAAAACAGCAGGGAATGAAGTAAAATGTTTAATCAACTATCAAGCGACGACCACAAGGTAAGAGCATACGAGGTCGCCAACAGGACTACGACTAAAGTAGTCGATGCCTACGATTATCGGCATGTCCTGAAAATCGACAATGACACTGAGGCCGTAGGCCCAGGTGACGCGACAGGTGCGGACATATGGTGGGCCGCGATGGAGACGACGCCTGTGCGTAACATCAATGTCCGCACTACTACCTATCGCTGGATAGCTGGGGGAGCGGGTGCTGACGATTTCTACTTGGATTTATTCGCTGGCGGTAACCCTACTGCCACCCTAAAGGCTGCGGCATCCACTGAGCGCCCCTGGCCCGATGAGCTCGTAGAAAACGGTACGATCTTGACTCGCGTGGACCCGACGACCTCCTTGGCTGCGGGTGAATGGTTTTGGGGCGATAAGGATACCCTCGGATATAACACGATCTATGTCAGCATGACGGCAACAGGTGATCCCGATGCTCAAGCTGACAATTTCTTGGTCGCTCGGTGGGTGACTGATTGCATGGAGAAGCTGGATGCCGGCTCGAAGCATATGCAAGATGGTTCCGGCACCGTGACGGCACCGATCTGGATGTACCAACGCAGCGGCGCCACCATGTGGCCGAAAGTCTGCGCGAGAACTTCATAAAAAAACACACCCCAAGGTAGGGCGCAACGCCCTACCCCCTCGCCCTGGGCGCGGCTTTCCCCCCGCGCCTGGGGTTTTTTTGTGCCTTGGCTTGACACAGTAGAACTGTGTAGTATACTATTATAGGTATAAAGCGAAGCCTAATCAAGGAGAAGTCATGGATCAAAAAAAATCATGGGGTACGGCCCAGGATGCTTGTGACATCTTGGGGATTTCGGTGCCCACACTTTACAACTGGCAGAAGGGCGGTCTGCGGATCGCGAAGAAGGGCCAGAAGTGGAGTCTCTCACACGTTCGCCGCCTCAACGAGGTAGGACAGGAGCAGTACATGGCGGAGTATCTTGCCGCCCTCACCCCAATAGCACAGGAGGTCACTGTCACCAGTAGTTCCGTTTGATATCCACCACCAACCAGGAGAAAAAAAGTGGCTAACACAGCACTCGCATTGTCAGACGCCGAGCGCGGCAAGCTGACGAAAATCAAGACAATGGTCAAGTCGATGGACGCGGAGATCGCCGCGGCCCTACCTGCCCATATGGACGCAGGACGCATGGCGCGGACATTCGTGACCATGCTCCAATTCTCGCCTAAACTTCTCGACTGCGCCCCCCGCACCCTCGCCGCCAGCCTCATCGAAGCTGCCCAGCTCGGCTTGGAATGCGATGGCGTCACGGGCCATGCCTACCTTGTTCCGTATGGCAAAACCTGTGTCTTGATCCCAGGTTACAAGGGGTTGATGAAGCTGGCGCGGCAGTCAGGTCAGATCAGCGACATCCGTGCCGTCCTTGTGTGGTCTAACGAGGAATTCGTCTATGACGATGGCGCGGAGCAGAGTCTGACGCACATCCCGCTCCCGCCAAGTGAGCGCGGCTCAGAGTTGCGGGGATGCTATGCTGTGGCTCAATACAAGGATGGCACCCGCCATATCGAATGGATGTGGCGCGAGGAAATCGACGCGATCAGAGACGCCTCAAAGGCCGCTACATCAGGGCCGTGGGTCAGCTACTACGGCGAGATGGCTAAGAAAACGGTCGTTCGTCGGCTCTGCAAGTACCTGGAGTTGTCGCCGCAACTGTCGCGGGCAACATCCATCGAGGATGTAGCGGAGTCAGGTCGCTCCGAAATCTTCATGGGCAACCTCGCGGCGAACGACATCACTCCGGACTTCGGTGCGGTGGTGGAGTCTGCCGGCGGCGTGGAGGTCGTCACAGCGGCACTGGCCTCAAAGAAGCCTGAGTATGTCGTGGACGGCGAGATCACGTCAGATGGTGAGGCTGTGATCGTGGCGCAGCCCGGGGCGTTGAAGATACTCGTAGAGCAGTACGAGCGTCAGGAGGCGACAAAGAATGACAAGTAAGCCGCGCCCGACCCAGGGCTATCACTATGCCATGCCGTATGACGAGTATCGCGCTGATCCAGCACTGTCGCAGTCGGGGATCAAGCGATACTTGGACATGACCGCCCGCCGTGCAAAGGAGCAGGATTGGCTCCCGCCGCGGCCTCCTACTGCGTCACAGGAAATGGGTATATTATTTGAGGCGATTGCGTTCATGCCTGAAAAATTATACCAAATTCCTGACGGCCTGTCGATCGATTGGAGCAAGGCTGGTATCAAGACAGCCACGCCCAAGCCACCGGCTACGCACTATGATTGTGTGTGCTGCGATAGCCCGATCGTGAGCAAGGAAAAAAATAAGGTCTTGAGTAACGGTAAACGGGCGCACCTCGCGTGTGCGCTCCAGGCCGAGGCACAGGCCGACAGTATCAGCCTCGCAGTATCCGAGGGCAAGGTCTTGATCGCAGACTCGCAGATGGAGATGGCAGAGGCGATCTGCGCTAGATTGGACGGCCACACATGCATGGAGGATGGCAGGACTGTTGCCGATCTCCTGCGTGGTGGGCGCACCCAGGTGGCGGCGTTTTGGTCGCTTGGCCTGTCCGAATGCAAGGGGTTGTATGATGTCTTGACTGATGACATCGTGATCGACTACAAAACGTGCCAGGGCGGCAACGCCTCCCCGAAGGAGTGGCCGTGGCAGGTCCGGAAGTGGCGGTACGACTTCCAGGCGGCGTTTTATATTGCGGGCGCGGAGTTGATTGAGAAACGCCCGCACAGGTTCATGTGGGTGGTGCAGGAGACTGATCCCCCATACGATGTGGCGGTCTACGAGTGTCCTCGCGAGGTGATCGATGATGCGCGGCACGATGTCGATCTCGCGCTCGATACCTATACGCGATGCCACGCCAATGACCAATTCCCAGGTTATCCTGTTGGGTGCCTGGACTTTGAACTACCACCGCGGAGGGCATGAAAATGAAGAAGGTTATCGTCCTCATCGTGATGCTGTGTGCGCTGACGGCAAACGCCACTCGCACATACGGTGACCACGATGAGGCATGGGATGAGGTGATACGTCCACAGATCATATGGACGTGGTACTTACTTATTTTACCAGAACCACGCTTAATGCACGGACGGCGTTGGGCTTAATCAGAAAGGGAGATCGATGATGGATAATCAAGTCACTGTCGTCGGGTACGTCGAGCATGTATCCGAGGCAAAATTTGTTGGGGCGAAGGGGAATCCAGTACAGGAGGTCGTTGTCGATACCGGCACCGACTTCAATTCACTGGCCGTGGTGCAGTTTTTTGGCGACCAGAAGACAGCACTAATCGATGGTTTGAAAGCTGGTGATGCTGTGCGTATCACTGGATTTGTGGGCGGAAGAAAATGGGTAAACCCCCAGGGCGTAACTCGCTACTTCGGTCAGATCGATGGCGTTGGGGTGGAGCGGAGTCAAGCGGCACCAGCTCCTACTCCTGTGCCACAACCGGCACCAGCTAACCTGCCGCCACCGACAACTGCGACACCAGAATTGCCGTTGCCGGCCAGTGATAATACCCAGGACGATGACATACCATTTTAGGGGGGGAGATGATAATAGAGCCTGGGTTTCTTGATCATTGGAAAACGCAGATGCTGATCTCTGCTCTTGAGGATGGTGGCGCAGCTATCTACGTCATCCGTCTTTGGGAGCATTGTCAGCAGAGGCGGATGTGGAGGTTTGCATTTACCCCTCAGATGGTGAGGGGTATTTGCAGATACCAGGGCGATGATGCGGCTGCGATCCTTGATGCCCTGGTGGAGACAGGGTTCGTTGATCAGCTTGACGATGGTATGTACGAGGTGCATGACTTTTTTGAACACAACGCCAAGATGTGCAGGAACTGGACACGGAACCCACACGGTCGTGCCGGAAAACCCAAAAAGAACCCAAAGAGAACCCAAGCCGAACCCAAAGAACCCGGTGGGGTAACCCACAAGGAAGCAATTGGATTGGATTGGATTGGAGTAGATGGAGTAGATGGAATTACACACTCCCCCGATGGGGGGCGTGTGACGATGAGGGATTTTGAGCCTTGGTACGATCGCTACCCGAAAAAGAAGGGCAAGGACGCAGCTAAGAAGGCGTGGAAGCAGAAACTCAAGGACATGCCTTCCTTGGCTATCTTGATTGAGGTCCTTGAGGCGCAAAAGGCATCTGAGGATTGGGTGCGGGACAGTGGTCAGTTCGTGCCATATCCAGCGACCTATCTCAGGGCGGGATCGTACCAGGACATCATTGAGCCAACCATTGACGCTGAACTTGAGGCGCACTTGAAAACAGTGGCATCGGGAGAGTTGCCATCACTACCAGAGGGGTACATTCCAAAGTGAATTACACACGACCATCATCTAAGATTTTCAAGGGTGACTACGAGGCGAGGTTCGGCAACATGCCACAGACAGGCGCGGCAGTCCTATGTAGTTGGGCTGACTCCATCGACAACGGATGGTGGGTGCCTGTCCTGGAATATTGCGCCGAGGCCGGCCACACGATAATGAACAAGCCGCTGTTGCCAGCCCTCACTGCGGGTTTGGTGGCAGTGCAGAATGACAGCTATCGACGGCGATCATTGGCGCAACAGGGCGATGAACCCCCTTGCTCTGCCTGTGATAATAGTGGACATGTCGATGTGGTAGTGGGCTTGACAGATCATCGACGTCATGTCATAATGTCCGATATCACAACGGCGGAGGGCTACAGCGTGGAGTTCATGGCATGTTCCTGCGCCTCTGGAAATCGCTGGAACGATAGGCCGGAAACGCCGGGAATCAGCCAACGGAATCGGAAAAAAGTAATCGACTCAGGGATGTGGTGGGCTATCAGGAACCGTCCGGAAAAAAACGCGCACGGCTATCAGACGCCATACCACTACATCGACGTGAAGCGTGGCAGAGCAACAAAGGTAGAGCCGCGAAGTCAAGCTGCCCAGGACAAGAGCGCCACGGCACGGGTGACGCCTTCGTGGCTACGGGAGATAATGAGTAGGGATGACAGCGACATCGTACACACCGAGTGATCTCGCAGCGCATGGATATGTCGTGGATGGCGACAAGGCTTCGCGCCCGACCAAGCCTGATGTTGTCCCAGCTCCCGATGACGCCCCGCCGGCAGACCAACTTGAATCTGCGCTCCAATCTCAATTCGTCCAGTGGCTGGAGTATCGTGGATACGCACCGCGATCGAAAAAAGGATTGGTTGCACAGCCTCGCTCTGGATGGTACATTCACATTCACCAGTGCAAGAAAAATCCTTACATGCTCGATGTGACCCTGTTGGGATTGGATGGGCGCTACATTGAGGTCGAACTAAAGCGCGGCCCGAAGGCTTCGGTCAGGCAACATCAAACCAACATCCTCGAACAGAATGAAGGTAACGCCTATATCGGGTGGGACATGGAGTATCTCTGCGAGGTCGTTAAAAATTGGGAGAATGTATGAGTCAGAGCAATCTGTACCACTATCGTGCCAAGGTGGATCGCGTTGTTGACGGAGACACCATTGACGTCACATTCGACCTGGGCTTCTCAATTTCATACTGTTGCCGTGTCAGGTTTTTGGGCATTGACGCTCCCGAATCACGCACCAGGGACAAGGAAGAAAAGGTGCGCGGCCTTGCCGCAAAGGATTTTGTCAAGGCATGGGTTGCGGCAAGGAAGAAGAAGGTGATCGTCCAGACGTCGCTGGATGACAAGGGTAAATTTGGACGAGTCTTGGGTCTGATCCTGGACGCTGACGGCGGATGCCTCAACGATGAGATGCTCTGTTGCGGTCACGCTACACCCTATGGTGGTGGCAAGCGATGACGTCGTTGCAGGTATCATTTGTCGATCGCGTATTGGAGCTGATGGCGGGCGGCATACTGAAAAACGATGCGCTCAAGCAAGCGGCGCCCGAAGTTGGTTACACAGCCCAGGGGCGTGAGGTTTACCGGACCAGCCTCGCAGTTCAGACTGCCATCGACGGTAGTGCGGACAAGATGCAGGTCAAGTTCGAGGACGGTCTGAAGATAGCCAACGTCGAATTGGCGCAACGCCTGTTCGGTCATGCCACTGCTGATATTGGTGACGTGATGGATTTGTCCACGATGCGCCTCAAGCCCATGTCCGAGTGGCCCCCAGGCTTCTCCGGGCATGTGAAGAAGATCAAGCTGGACGGCGAAGGTGTGGTCACGGACATCGAGATGTACGACAAGCTGCGGGCAACTGAGCAGTTCCTGGCGATCTCAGATTTTGGGAAGAAGGCGAAGGGGGTGGACGAGCAGACCCAGGTGATGAATTTTTTCAGTCAATTTGTATTCGGAGACGGCAATGAACCTATTAGACGAGAAGCTGACGGCGATTGCGAACGAGAGATTGATCGGGTTAGGGAGCAAGGCGTGGCGGATGCGGAATCTCTACTGGGTGCAGAGGAAGGGCGACCAGCCGACACTATTTCAACCCAACTCCAGGCAGGTCCATTTAGAGAACCTCCACCACCCGCGACAGTGCATCTTGAAGAGCCGGCAGCACGGGATATCGACGTACACTCTGATTGACATGCTCGATGATTGCGTGTGGACACCGCATTTCCACTGTGGTTTGGTTGCAGACAAGCTGCCGGATGCGATTGAGCTGCTGAAACGCGCATTCCGTTGGACCTACGAGACGATGGGCAAAAAAAGCCACGACGACGCTGAACCATCAGACATCCACAAGCTGCTCAACCATCAGTTCAGAGAACATATGGCGCGTGAGGGCGTGAAGGATTTCCGCACCCGCGACAACGATCGCATGGTCGAATTCATCAACGGATCAAGCTGCTACGTCGATACGTCCATGCGCTCCGCTGCCCTGGCACGACTACATATTTCTGAGTTCGGCCCGATTTCAGTGGCGCGTCCTGAGATCGCCAAGGAAATCATGGAGGGTTCGTTGCCGGCACTCGCGCTCGATGCCAAGGTCACGATCGAATCCACGGCTGAAGGGATGGAGGGAGAGTTTTTTGACGTCTGCGAGTCAGCTCAACAGACAGAGCGCGAGGTCGAAGCGAACCCGCGAAAGCTGACGGCCAAGGAATGGAAGTTTGTATTTTTTCCGTGGTTTGACGATCCGGTGAACCAACTCTCAGACGAGGATACAGAACACGTCGTCATCACGCAGCGGCACCAGGATTATTTCGACATGCTCTCGACTGAGCATGACATCGATTTGACGCGCAACCAAGTGGCATGGTACGTCTCGACCGAGGTGCAGGAGCTGGGCGATTCCATGAAAAAAGAGCATCCTTCGTACCCGGAGGAGGCGTTCATGGCATCCGCCGAGGGTAATTACTACCGGCCAGCGTTCATGGATATCGACAGACAGGGTAGGATTTGCGGGGTGCCGATCAACAATAACGTACTCACAGATACATGGTGGGACATTGGGATCAATGACCCGACTGCGATATGGTTCAGTCAGACTGTCGGGCGCGAGATACACTTGGTGGACTACTATGAAAATTCTGGCGAGGCGCTGCGCCACTACATCGATGTCCTGCGTGAGCGGGCCGAGAAGAATGGCTACACCTATGGGCGTCACGTCGGCCCGCATGATTTGGCGCAACGCGAACTGTCGGAGGGACAGAGCAGGGTTGAGGCCGCAGCGGCGTTGGGCCTGGAGTTTGAAGTGACACCCAGGATCAAATCTCAGCAAGAGGGTATTGATGCGGTCAGGCGTATCCTGCCAATGTGCTGGTTCGATGAAATTCGCTGCCGGCAGCAGTCGCACAATCAGACCGTTGGCATAAATTCCTTGCGCGGTTATCGTAAGGAATGGAACGAGCGGTTGGGCACCTGGGCGAGTTCGCCTCTCCACAACTGGGCGAGTCACGGCGCCAAGGCATTTGAGTGCTTGGCATTGATGTGGGGCACCGGCACCGCCTGGGGCGGAGCTCGTAACATCACAAATCAACAGGGAGTGATTAGGACATGAGATCGATCATCGATGACCGTACTGATGGAGCAGCTTGGCCCCGCGGCTATGGTGACAGAGCGATTGACGCAGTTGTCGATGGCCTATCGGCCCTACAGGCAACAGGCGAGGTATTTCGCCACGGAGACAAATGGTTGGCTGAGACAAAGACCCCTGGCTGCTGCGTCACCGCTGCACACTTTCTCGCCCAGGCCGCTGAGGGGGTTCCAGTTCCGTTGAAATATTGGACGCTGTCTGAGCTGTCTGAGGTCGTCTCGTTGAGCGAGTTGGTGACGATAGCCGAGCGCACAAGCGGGAGCGATCGCGATCTCCTGGTCATCCTGGACCAGAATAATTATATCATTTTTACCTTCCACCGATCCGAGCAGAAGACGGTACATACTGAGACTGTGAGGACGAGCGAGGTAATTGATATAGAGAATAATTTTGAGGACGTAGCTGGACGGATCGATGCCGGCGAGGCACCTCCGCCCAACCTCGATGTCGTTGATCTAGTTGATCCCCAGAGTGACATCGAGGTCGAGCTTCAGCAGCGCATTGATACTTACTTAGGGCTGGCCGCCCCATCTGCGCCGGCGACCCAATAGAGTAGCGATAAAAAAATCAGGCCCAGGATTAGGCCCAACATTATAGTCCTACTCCCATCAGCTCTCGGAGCGTATCGACCTGCGTCTTGGCGGGCAACGCCTTGTTTTTCAGCGTTCTTCGGATCAGCGTATCCTGCTCCAGTGCCCGCCGCACTCCCGCGGCCATGCCTTGCGGCTGACCCAGGCGTGTAGCGATTGCGCGATGCTCTATATCCATTGTGACCAGCAGTCTGTGGTTCATCATTTTTTCTCCTGTGTTCTTGGTGATATGGCAACGCCATTGGCAGTCGTCACCCAATCGGTATTGACATCCAGGACAGATTCCCCGGCATCCTTGAGCCGGTCGATCGCATCCTCGTCCAAGTGATGTTTCCTCGGCGCCGGCATCAGGACTTGCGTCATCTGACACCGCCGACATTCAAACAGGTCGCAACAGTACGCACCCCGCTCTCTATCTGGTCGCTCGTCTCCTATTAGTAGTGTGACCTCGTTTTTGACACAGCGCATGGTTTCAAGGCACCATCCGCACACTGGTACTCCGCCTACGATTGCTGACATTTTTCGTCCTCCTGTTTGGTGGTTTTTGTTGTCAATCGATCGCGCATCCGGTGCCGCCGCTGAATAGTATGACGTGTTTCATGGTTCCTCCCTTTGGTTGATGACTGTAATATAGCGATATCACTGGCGATATCAATCGTCATCCGGTATCGTGCAGAATCCTGCGTCGATTAGTTCAGCAGCTTGGCGACCCAACGAACCTTGCAGCTCCCATACGACTCCGCTGTTGATTAGAAATTGGAATGCGGCAACGTACTTGTCGGCCTCTTCGACATCGCCGGCACCGAGTTTCATTGCGTGATTTTCGGCGAACTCGACGGCTGAAAACACTGTGAACTTTTCCATCATGCTTCCTCCTGTTTGGTTAGTTGTCAGTCTACAATCCGTGACCACTCGGCCTCGGTCATGCTTGCGCGTGACTCCCGCATTATTTCTGCACTTCGCTCGCCTTGGATGTCTTTCTCAGCCTTGATAAACGCCGCTGCCCTTGCAACTGCCTGGGCGTGGAAGGGATGGTTAGGCAGTTGCAGGAACTCAAAAATCGCTGCGATGCTGATTGCGTTTTCGCCGTGCATGTTACATCACCTCCGAAGCGAACTCAATCATCAATTCCTGCAACGCCGTGACCGTCATCGCTCCGCACGTTTCGCATTTGCCGTTGCGGTAGTCGGGTTCAAATTGCCCGCCCATCTCGCCGCAGCTCCGGCAAAACGAATCGCAAACGCTGTCCATCAGCATATCGAAATCCGTGAGGGCCAAAACCAACGGGTCTTTGACCTCATACGCCCGACAGATTCCGTCCCTAACAATATCCAGGTGGTCGCTTTTCATCATTTCACCTCCTTATAATCGACGACATCCCAGCCCTCGCTGTCGATGATGTCCATCAAGTGATCCTCGTTTTCAGCGTCGAATTTCTCCGTCCACTCGTCCTCGCCATCGGACAATTTGACCGCGTAGGTTTTCATCTCTCACCTCCAAACTTTTCCTTGACCCTTGCACGTTTACCCAAAAAACCATCGTCGTGGGTTGCGTTCCATTCCTTGGCGATCGCCTCCGCCTCGGCCTTCGTCGGCGCCGTCGCCAGTACCATTGGCTTGCTCAGACTCAACTGACGACCGTTCGATCGCCGGCGGTTGCGTTTCCATTTCTCCTGCGTGTACACTTGATACATCGCGCCTCCGTTGTTGTGGGTTTGGTTAAAGTTTTACGCGCACGGCAGGTGCGTCAGCGTGTGGGCGGGTTGCGCCAGTTTCCTCTGCCCAATCTATCGTGGCGTTCTCGCCGATAGCTGATGGCGTTGCCGCTACGGGGAGGACATGCCAATCTATGACCAGTGTCCAGCGAGCTGCGAGGTCTGCACCATAGGCTTGTGCGCCGGAAAAGGTGCGGAAGGTTAGCGCGTTGCCGGTAAAACTACCGTCACGCTCCGTCTGAACCTCGACGCGGTAGCCTTTCGTTTTTTCCTCGTTGTTGTCCATTGCCTGTCTCCTGGTTGGGGTTTTGGGTTTCGGGTGGATTGTGAACGCTGCCAACTTGGTCGGTTGGCAACGCTCCAGGGGTTTAGACTTCCAAGTCAGCGACGATCTTGTTAGCCGTTTTCAACTGTAGGTCGGTCAGACCCAGGTCGCTGGGGTCGTGGTTGTTTTTGATCAGCCACGGCACCGCTTCTACAAGCATTATGAATTCGTAGCTGTCGCGGATTTGTTCAACTTGGGACGAACTGCACAAGACCCAATTTCCGGTTGCGGTCTTGTACAGCGTTTCGTGGTTCCACTGGCTACCGGTGGCAACTGAAATGCTGTTGCTGCCGTCCCAGTACGAATCCTCGGCGTACTTGGTCGCGGCCTCGATGTCGAACCACTGGCTTGCACTGTCGCCCTGGTCGCGGGGGTTGAGAAAAACACGCTTTTGCATGTCCGTCCTCCTGGTTGTGGGTTGTGGGTTGTGGGGTGATGGTGTGAACTACGCCGGCGGTTCGGCACGGCGCAGCTCCAGTACTACTTCAAGCGGCGGTTCAACTCCTTTTTAACGGCCCGTGCCACCTCGCCGCGCCATGAAC